>Ga0209979_1000211_pt1 | contig 90926 bp, 79 predicted proteins | sample AnhtaG_FD_183114 | JGI IMG/M metagenome (GOLD analysis project Ga0209979, IMG submission 183114) | Deep subsurface microbial communities from Anholt, Denmark to uncover new lineages of life (NeLLi) - Anholt_01485 metaG (SPAdes) (version 2) | ecosystem: Environmental > Aquatic > Marine > Oceanic... | reverse complement strand
TTAAGTCATCCCAATTAAAATCTTGAAATGATGGTATATCTTTGGGCGGATATCCACTAAGAGCCGCTTCTGAAAAATGAACGATATCAGCTTTATTTAGAGCCGCCTCTTTGATGAATCGCTTAATATAATCTGCATTGCTCTTAATATCTCCTGAGACAGGAAATTGACATGTGGATACTTTTAATTTCTCTTCCGAGATGTTTTTTCCACTAAAGCTTACTAAAAATACGACCGTCAATAAGAAAATTTTTGATAAAAGTAATATCACACGTTGCATTGTAAAACCACAAGAATTATTCTGTCTCAATATATTGCTAATGTCTCTGTTCATTTTATTTCCTTCCCGTCATAATAAATATAACATTAGAGTTCAGTGGCGAAGCTTGTCCACGTCCTCTGGAGCGTCTTGTTGTGCTGCTATACCATTCGTCTCATTTGAGAAATCCTTTTTGAAGTATCTCAAACATTCCTTTTTTGGCCCTTTGAACAGATAAATCCTGCCGCGAATCGTTTTCTTCTCCCCTTGCTTTAGTGGGCCGACACGAATGGAAAGGTGCATACATTTCCAGGGATTATGTCCCTGGGCAGATATGAATGATTCCCACGCAATTCCCATGACCCATTGTTTATCTTCGGATTCCCGGACCATTAGCCCGGCATAAGCATCGCGGTCAGAAGTGGGCCATTTGTCTGAGAAGACAAAATTCCCATCGTCTCTTTCCTTTTTCCGGTTCATAATCGTTGTCCGAAACTTATGATTAAAATGAATTTCCCGCGGATATTGTCCTTTAATTAATTCAAGACCATCCCTTCCAAGAAAATAAGTGTGTTCATGCTTCTCATCCAGAAATATAGGATTCTGCTCCTCTCTGTTTTTAGGATTTCCGGGATTGAAGCAAGGGATGAGCGCTGCAATATCAGGCCAATCATAGTTCGTCGTGTTTGTAATATCCAAAGCCATATCAGCGCCGTTTTCGGTCGCTTTAATCCTCATCTTCAACCACTGTGAATTCATTTGCGCCAGTGTACCATTAGCATCAACGGTCCATTTCCACGAATGCGATCCGTGTGTATGTTCACCTTTGGTGACGGCATCAAATAAATGCCATTCATAAAACCAAAAATAAGCAAATCCCGTTTTGTCTCCTCGGCATTCTACCTTAATGCCTCGTTCCCATTTTGTTAGCTTCAACAGCTCCTCCATCTTCGCTTCTTGTGCCAGGCACTTGGATGAAAAAACGCACTGAACAACCATCATAATGAATACAAGAATCTGTGTGTACATCGTGCAACCTTCCTTTTCGTTACAACACAACGTTGGAGTTGAGCGGCGCGCCACCAAATTTGAACTTTAGCCGCATACCGTCATCGCGTCCGCTCGAACGACTGGTTAAGGGTACCGCTATTGATGCTGCTACCGGCCAACAACGGCGATGCACTCGATTTCGACCCTGGCATTGAGAGCTAAACCACTTGCAGCCATAGCACTTCTCGCCGGAGGCGTCTTCGGAAAGTAAGTGCGATACACATCGTTCATGTTCGGCCATTCGTTGATGTCAGCAAGGAACACAGTGCATTTGACGACACGATCGAGGGAAGAACCGTTCCGTTCGAGAATCGCTTTGATGTTCTCTAAGGCTTGTCTCGTTTCCCCGCCTATACCGCCAGGCACAAGTTCGGTTGTACCCGGCATGATGCCTATCTGGCCGGACAGGTAGAGCATATCACCGACCCTGACCGCCTCGGAGAAGGGAAGTGCGAGCATCTCGGCCCCGGGCGCCGACAGAAACTCAATAGTTCTCGTGTCCTGCGGCCCGGTTAGGCTGCCGCACGAAAGCGAGAACACCAATAGGCTCAATAGCACCAAGCACTTTATCGCTCGATTCTTCATTCTTAGGGCTCCTTGTTATGTGCATATTATCATCAATCTCCGCCGTTGAATTCAGTAATGGGGGTCAATTGTACTTTTCTGAATTCAACTTCGGAACCTTCCGCCTGCAGGGCAATCTGGCCTTTTCCCGCAGTGCAATCAAAGCCGTGATTGACAAGATCATCATTGACCCAAACCATAATGGAGTTGTTGAGGCATTCAATAATCATAGTATTCCATTCGCCAACGGGTTTTTCGGAGTCATCAGTCAGATTGAGAATTCGACGTTTCTTGTCTTCTATTATACCCCACTCCTCTTTAGGCCCACGCCGTTGCTCCATGTTGGGTACACTGATATCTTCGACAATGCACCAAAAGTCGCCTGCGTTCTTGTGGAACATTTGTACTTCAATAGATTTGGGAAACATGCCGTACAGGGCACGCGGAGCTGAGGCGTGAACAAGGACGCCACAGTTTCCAGGCTTGCCGGCAAAACGGTATTGAACCTCGAGTCGGTAGTTCTGATAGACCGCATCGCTAATGAGGTGCCCATTGGGCTTGCCTAAGCTGACGAGCAAGCCATTACGGACAATGAACGGGCTTTTCACCTCTGGGTCATTATCCATCTTGGGAACATCGACGTGCCAGCCGGTTAAGTCCTTGCCATTGAAGAGATTTTCGGATTGACGTTGAGGCAGAGATTTGCAGGACAGAGTGGCCATTGCAATGATGAATACGATGATGAGCTTTTTCATAATGTCGTCCCTCTTTCTATTAGATGTCTTCAGGATTTTCTATATCACATAACGTCAGGGATGAGCAGACCGCTTTAGCGGGTATACTCAATCCCATTGTTGGGCAACTTCACAAATTAAACAGCAGAGAAAATCTCCTTATTCTTGATACTTGGTCCAGCCTTTGTACGCCAGGATAGCGCTGCCACGGGTTAACCAGTATTGTACTATCATCAGCAGACTACACAAGACCAATACAAACACTACTCCGACTATTCTAGAATAACCGATCCTCAGTGATTCAACGAGCGATCTAATCAAATACTCTTCGCCAGCAAACAATGCCAGCATTCCAACAGGGAAGGATAGCAACCCTATGATAAAGGCAGTGAAAAAGCTTGTATTATGGGCGAAACGGTTAAGAATATCTTTTCCTTGTTTCATAAGAAAACACCGACGTCCTATGTAAAGGCCGGCAAGGATACCCAAAGCAAGATTTCCAATAGGTATCCCCATAAACATACCAATTACTATGAAAGAACAGATCAAATAAAGAATGAACATTAATTTCATGTTAGCCCGATATATACTTTTTGTCCATTTTCTCAGACAGCAAACATCAATTGCCAAACCTGTAAGGAAACTAACAACCAGCAATGCAATAGCTATGCTGTCAGAAAATGTCCAAATCTCAAGCATCATGGCTATGATTATGCAGAACCAGCAGCATGCAACCAGTAGAATTGGTATCATAACTGCGAGAATGGAGCCGATGACATATGACTCTTTTCTATTCATTCTTTTGTGCCCAACGTCGCGGATCAGGCGCGGCTATTTGCCGTCGCTTGAATCCGGCTTGTTAGACGACTCAACAGAAAACACAGGCTGCCACGAAGTGCGCATGGGAATCACTTTGACATCGGATACCAGCACACGCTCATCTGAGCCATCGGAATTCATAACCCAAATCTCGGGACGCTTTCGACGTTGCGTATCAAAGAGAATCTTCTTTCCATCTGGTGACCAGGTTGGATTGTCACTTGAAGCCGGCGCCGGTTCGTCAGTCAATTGCTTCTGGTTGCTGCCATCCGGGTTCATGATCCAGACTTGACCATAACGACGTTCTATTCCAGCCCAGTAGGCAATCTGCTCACTGAAGAGCCAGGCAGGCGCATTCGCACTGCTTCCATCAGGAGTGTATTCATTCTTTCGGGGATGGGTTAATTGTCGCCTTTGCGTACCGTCACTTCTCATGACCCAAACCTGGCCGAATCCTCGGGCATCTCCCGACCAGTAGGCGATCTTGTCGCCCTTCGGCGACCAGGTTGGGCAATGGTTTAAGCCTTCTGACGTAAGCTGCCGCTCGCCTCTTCCATCAACACCGATAATCCATATCTGGCGGCGTCCCTTCGCATCTGATCTCGTGAATGCGAGTTTCCTCCCATCGGGTGACCAGGCAGGTAAAAAACCTGATGTGATGAACCGTTCGTTCTTTCCACTGGAATCTATAATCCAGATTTCACGCTTCCGATTTCGTATAGAAACAAATGCCAACTGTTCTCTGCTTGGTGACCATGCAGGAAAAAATTTCCCGGTTTTCCCGTCGTGAGCTGCTTTCTGTTTCTGCCATCTGGTGTGATCGTGTAGATCTGAGCATATTGTGTTGCCTGCGGACCCGGCCTTTGGTCGGGTGCATCTGCGAACGCAATGAGACCGTTCGATGGCTTCGTGCTCTGGCCAACTGATTCGCCATATATGCGTGCTACGAAGCTGACGCTGAGAATTACGAATGTCGCAGCCCGTAGGACATACATTAGGTTCTCCCGCATCTGATAGTCAAAACTGGCTTGAATGGTCTCCATAGGCTCTATACTATTAAATTCAAGTCCATTTGTCACCCACTACTTGGGAAATCCGGGATAATATTTATTCAATCGCGGACAGAAAGGCCTCGATGTTCTCTGTCGAAACGCCGGGGGGCATTCCGCCGCCGCAGGACAGGATAATCCGGCTCCTGTCCGCCACTGAATCGAGGGCTGCTTTTACGCTCTTGCGCACCTGCTCGGGCGTGCCCGCTGCAAGGACGTCACGCGGGGGGATGTTTCCGAGCAATGTTACGGCGTTTGCCGTGAGCTCCTTCATCTCCGTTAGGGTGTGGAGGAAACTGAAGTTGAACAGGTTCACGCCGATTCCCGGAAGGTACGGCGCGCACACCAGCCCGGCGGCATCATTGTGAAAGAATTTCACCGTGACGTCGAGTGACTGGAAAATGCGCGCCAGATAGGGCAGCGCCACTTCCTTGAAATCGTCCTCTCCTAAGAATCCAACGATGTCATCGAGGACCAATATGCCGTCGATGGACGGGAACGTCTCGGCCTGAAGTTTGAGCCAGTCGATGATAAAATCCGTTACAATCCCGAGCAGCTTGTGGGTTTCGTTGGTATCGGTGCGGATGGCCGTGAGGAATTCGGTGCTGCCCATAAGGAACGTGGCGATGTTCAACGGCCCGCGCGACACTGCGAACTTAACGGCGTGCCCCGCCTGCTCGATTTGGCCTTGATAGTGTTTGAGGCGGTTAAGAACAAATGGCGGCAAGCCGTCCGTTTTTGGGTTCGGCTTGACGAGCCGGTTTATCTGCTTAATATCGGTAATAATCTTATCTGCGTGGGGCAGTTCGTTTTCCGGCCAGGAGCATTTCGAGCCGAAGGCGGACGGCTCCGTGCACATACCGAATTCAGACCAGAACCCCGGCAAAAACATAACTTCCGGAAATCGGCGGACCGCCTTAAGGTTGGACTCGAACCACATCTGTTCGCTGGAAAAATAATCAATGATGGACATCCCCGCCCCGTTAGAAATCTTCCCTTTTTGTATCATATTCCCCGTTGTAGAATTTCTAACGGGGCCCGCCCAGCCGGGAAGCCAGGGGCTGTCGATGATAAACCCCACCGGCATCGGCTCAACCAATTCGCCGTTTATAACAGCAAGCAGCTTGTCCCACTGCTCGTAAGTCATGCTCTTAAGCGCTTCGGACGGAGGAAATGCACCACAACGCACAGGCCGATAAAGCCGACCAGCAGTCCGATTCCGAGCCACTGCAGCTTCGACCAGAGGCTCCAGACGCTTCCGAATGATGCCGCACCGGCTGCCAATGCCATAAGGACATTCCACAAGATGCGTTTGGCCCCGATAGGCATATTCTCGCCGAGGAAGCTCTTCTGGTTCATCAGCAGGAAGAACGCGAAGTATGCGATCGGCAGCAGGACCATTGCAAAAACGGACGTCGGTATCGCCAGATATGGTGCGGCGTCTTTCCAGAAGAACGGCCCGAGCGCTCCGATTGAAACCATGATGCTTCCGATTTTTTGTGTCCAGCCTCTCGGCGGCCTGCCCAAAAGCTCGCAGAAGCAAAGCCCGTTAATCGTCATCAGCATCGTAGCGGCGCTCATCGCCATACCCATTACGCCCAGGCCGAAAACATATTGAGCAATTACCGGGCCTGTCAGCGGCGTCAGTGTGTCGGCCAGGTTGAAGGCGTCCCGCTTGACCAGCATAGCAGCCATCCTCTTGTCCGCCCACGGCAGGGCCTCCGATTTCTCCTGTACCTGTTCGGGCGTGAGCTTGGCGAATTCCTCCTTGCCGAGTTGGAATTTGAGTCTGTCTTTAAGAAGTCCCTTATAGGGGCCGATGAGGTTCTTCGCAGGCTCACCGGTTATCTCGCCACCCTCTACCTCAGAGACGAAGCCCTTCGCCGGCTCACCATGGAACTGGCTGCTCGAAGCAATAACCACGCAGCCGGTCGCAAGGATAAAGGGAATGAACAAGCCGGTTGACAGGTCGAAGATTGCCAGGCCGCGGAAGTATTTGTCCCAGCCCTTTCGCAGCATCGAATAGGGCAGCAAAAAGGTCATATTGATGCCGACGGCGGTAGCAGCGGCGCTTATCATCACGTCTCGCTGCTGACCCACAATCATATTGGTCCAGAAGGGCCTGAAGCTCTCGGTCACTTTTTCTATGTGAGGCACAATATAGTCCGTCGGTCTTACAAACAGACTCAGGTCAGGAATCAGCCCACCGAGGATCTCACCCCAGACAATCTTGCCTTCGAGGCTGAGCTTGACCACAACACCGAGGAAGCACAGTACGATCATACTGACGATTGACTTGATCAGGATTTCGAATATCTTCGTACCCTTGCCGCCGGCGCCGTAGGTCATTGTAAAAGTCAGGCAGATTGCCAGAAAAATCGCACCGGCGATCATCTTGCTCGGTATCTCCGGCATGACTTCAGGCCCCAATAACCTGGGCACGATGTTCTGTCGCAGTGCCGCGGTTCCGAGGGCGAACTGAGGGAGCGACCAGACTAAGTTGGCCATCATCGAGGCAATCAGCCAGCCCCAGCCCAGTACCGGGTTGACGTGTTGATTAATCGCACGCAGCGGGCGCTGGCCTGTCGATAGTGTTACATACGCAATGGCGCTTAGCATAATGATGCCCAATATCATTGCCAACGGCTGAAGCCACATAAAACTGAAGCCCACGAGCACGCCCAGATACAGACTCGACGACAGCGAGCCGCCGCCTAAGGTAATTCCGCTCTGCAGCCAGCCCGGCCCGGACAATCTTATAAATGTCTTGAAAGTTGCTCCCAAGCCTTTTTCTCTGGCATTTATGATTGATTGACGGTCCTGTTCAATACGCGGATTCATGTGCATGACTTGCTGCTCGGAGCCTGAGCCGGCAGCCGAGCCTTGTTCTGCTTCGTTTGGTGACATATTTCGGCCTCCTGTTTACCTGTGGCAGAGCCAAACGTTTTATGGGACGTCCCTGGACAAAATATATTCTTTCGTTTTTAGAACCATTTGCGGGTCTGTTTCAAACGGCAGACAGCCCGTACCTATGCAAACTTTGTCCCTATTGTTGGCGAGTTCCAGGATCCTGTCAACTTCCTTTTTAACGGCTTCAAAATTTTTTGAAGTCATCGGTCTCGGGTCCATATTGATTCGGACCATTACTTCAGGATGTGCTCTCATCTTTTCCATAAACAATTGCTGGTCTGTTCCTGCGGGACAGCAAACGTATCCGGTTCCCGTCTCGAGGATTGCATCAAGAATTGGGGTTGTATCACCACCCATAACGCAGGGCACAGGATGGCCGACAACAGCAGCGGCTCCTTTAATGATGGCTTTTAGAGCGGGAAGCTCGATGTCCCTGAAGTTTTGCGGCGACATCAATGGAGGCACCGCCGCTGATTCAAAAAAGGCAATATCCAGTCCTTGACGGACTATTTCTTTAGCAAACCGGACTTGCCCAGTCACAAGATGGCAAAGAGTCTCAATGACCGAATCCGGGCTGGTTGCAATCTCGCACAACAGGTTCTCGAATCCCATCAGGTTGGTTGCTATCGAGAAGGGGCCGGCCAAAGGCACTCTCACGTCCGCCTCGCCTGCGGCGACTCCGCCGGGACATTCACTTGCAACGCGCTTAGCAGCTTCTATAACCATCGGAATGCGACCATTAGTTTCAGGGTCAAACGGCTCAAGAGCCATTAATTCTTTTGTTGTCGAATAGGGGTGCTCTATAATAGCAGGAATCCCATTGCCCCCGGGCCTCTCAACAGTTGCACCATACGCTTCGGCTTCCAGGTTATAGATGTCTATGCCGACTACGATGGGGCAATGCCGGTAGAGACGAAACGCTTCTGCGTGGCCTTGAAATAGCAGCTCACTGCTTCGAGACACTTCCCACGGGCTTTTGCCAATCACCCTGGCTGCGTGTTCGTAAACGGAGGGCGAGAACTGCACGCGCGTTGATTCCTTTCCTACTATTAAAGTCTGTTTCTGCGTTCAATCTCTCGAATAACCGCCGAGTTGTCCATTTCTCCATCACCGGCGGCGATCGCCTTTTCCAAAACCTCGAGATGCACCCTCGAGAGCGGCAGTTCCTGCCCGGCCATTTCTGCGTATTTCAGGATAATCGAAACGTCCTTGTGGTGCTGCCGAATCCTGGACTCGGGCGTGAAATCGCCGTTCAGCATCTTTTTGCCCTTGGTGTCCATAGCAGCCGAATAGGCGGGGGAAACTTTGAGCAGCTCAAGGAAGGCCTCCGGTTCGAGGCCCAGCTTGCTCGCAAAGACGAGTCCTTCGGCCAGAGCTAAGCGGTTCAATCCAAGAATCAAATTGCCGGCGAGCTTGGCCCTGGAGCCGTTTCCGGACGGGCCCAGGTAAAATACCTTCCTCGTGCTGCGCAGCGAAGCGCTGCTTCGCAGAGTAGTATCCGTAAGCACCTGGAAAATATCGGTGCACCTCTCGAATGCCGCCTTGTCGCCCCCAACCATAAGAACCGCTTCTTCGTTTCGGACCTGCCGGCTGGAGCCGGAGATAGTCGCGTCCAGGAAATAAATGCCCCGTTTTGCGAGGCGTTTAGCGAGCGCCACGGTTTCTTCAGGGTCGCCGGTGGTCGTATCGATAATGTATGTCGGGGACGTTTTTGCCTCCAGAATTCCTGCAGGGCCTTCGACAACTTCTCGGACGATTTCTGTGTCCGGAAGCGAAAGGACAACGCGGTCGGTTTCATTGGCCACTTCCGCCGGACTGCTAACGGCTTTGGCGCCCAGCTCTTTTAGGTGCCTGCACTTTGCTGAATCGATATCGAAGCCGACAACGTCGAACTCGCCGGCCAACAGGCGCTCTGCTATCGCCGTTCCGACAAGGCCGATGCCGACAAGGCCGATCTTATGTGTCATACTTTTGCTCTTTCTCTTTCTTTATGACTTATAAGCTGCCATCCCAAACAAATATGTTATTAAATTCGAAATCCGAATATCGAAATCCGAAACAAATTCAAATGACAAAAATCCAAAATTCTAAACGTTTTGAACATTTGAAATTCGGGTTTTGATATTGTTTCGAATTTCGTATTTCGTGCTTCGTGCTTTTCTTTGTTTTATCTTCTCTATTTAAGTATCGCCAACATCACCAACACACAGGCCAGGCAGATTCCCAGCGTGATGACAAAGCCCACCCACGACTGGCGAGACGGCTTGATGATGAAAAGCCCGCCGGCGGTGAGCCAACGCCTGGATTCGGGGACAGCCTCATCGAGAGACAAATCGAGCTTCTCCTCCTGGCCGATAGGGACATAGATTTTCCTGAAGAATTTCTCTATCGTCTCGCGCTTCGGCGGCCTCGTCACAAGGCTGCCTATTACGCCGGCGAGCACACCAACCACAATCGGCAGGCCAATCGTGATGTCCCGGCTGCAATCAAGAACGTACCGACTAACCAAAAATGTGCCCGAAGCCAGAATCGTGCTGGAAAACATCCCCGTCGTGTTCATTCGTCGCCAGAGAATGCCCATCGCCGTGGAAATACCCACGACACTCAGGATATTGAAGTAATCGAGGATTGCTTTGACGAGGTCGCTGCGCATCAGAATCGCGGCCCCAAGCGCCAAAAGTGCGATGACAACCCCGATGAGCCGGGTCACATGCACCAACCGCTTCTGGTCGGCCCTGGGATTAAAGTAAACGCGATAGATATTTTGGGAAAAGAGTCCCGCCACCGTAACCTGTACCGCGTCACCGGATGACATTGCCGCCGCCATAACGCACGCGAGCATCACACCCTGGAGCACAGGCCCCAATAGATGGCTGATTGCATCGCCGAAGGCAGCGTCCTTATGGATTTCCGCACCTGAATTGATTAGATACGCCAGCCAGCACAATCCGAGCACACACCAGCCGATGGTGCAGATACGTTTGAGGATGTTGCCGTAAGTGAAGCCGACCCGCCCCTCCCATTCGGTCCGGCCTGCAGCGCAGACGCTCATCAGGTGCGGAAAGGCCAGCGCCGTCAGCGGCGCGTTAATACAAAGCAACAGCACAGTCAACAAACTAAAGTGCTTCGGGTCGAATAAGCTCAGGTAACTGCCGCCTTGCGTCCCTAATGTCGCGCGCATCCCGGCCAGGCCGTCCACCCGGCCGAGTGCAACAGGAATGGCAATAAACGACAGGGCGATAATCATTAAGCCCTGAATCATATCGGTGCGGATTGCCGCGATTATCCCGCCCCAGTAGCTATAGATTATGAACACCGCCGTACTAACGAATAAAATACTGAAGAACCACACTTCGCTATCCTGCGTTGCAGCTTTGCCCATCACACCCTGCACGGTGCGGGTCGTCGCAAGTAGAACGCCCGCCAGAAAAACGATCATCCCCACCGCCGCGACGATAATGTACAGCACGCTGGCGGGTTTGCCAAAACGCTCCCGGAAGAAGTCGGCCATCGTCAGGCACCGCATCCGCCTCACTATCGGCGCGATAATCCAGTAGAAAGGCGTTCCGAACATCCACATCCAGGAGACCCAGATGCTGGATGCCCCGCTCACAACGGCCTGGCTCATCACCCCCGCCACGTTGCCCGGATGCGTGCCGGCACCGAAGGCGTGCATCACCATCATCGGCACGCCGAACCGGCGGTTGCCCAGCAGGTAGCCTTCCTGACTGCGAATGCCCCGTTTGCTCCACCAGCCCATCAGGAGCATTCCGACAAAGTATAATACCAGTACAATCCAAATCGCGTAGTGCAGGCCAAGAAACGCCATAGCTACTCCTTATTCTCATGGAAAGCACGAAGCACGAAATCCGAAATCCGAAACAATATCGAATTACCGAAATTCAAATGACCAAAACGGTTTTGAACATTTGAAAATTTGGATTTTGAATTTATTTCGAATTTCGATATTCGAGTTTCGGATTTGTACAAACCGCAAATCACGATTCACGAATCAAAAGGTCTTAATGGGGACTTCGGCCCCTGCTTTTTCGGCTGAAACGTATGCACTATAGATAGTCGAGATGCAGTCCGCGGCGAGGCGGCTGCCACCTTCCACCGGTTCGCCATACGCCACACTCCGGTAGAACGCCTCCATCTCCTGCGGGTAGCCCGTGAACCAGTCCTCGTCCGGCGAAGGCGCCGACCAGCCCTGTTTCGTGCCGATTTTTTCCACTACGTAGATATCCTGAAAATTCTTATCCACCGGGTTGTACGTCTGCATTGCCGTGCTCGGGTTGATGTTGCAAATGGTGCGGTGGTTGTTCGCTGCGACTTCGAGCCAGTTGTGGACGCCGCCCAAAACAATTTCAGAAGCGAAGATGTCGGCGATTGTCCCGTCATCGAAGGTAACATGCATTATGGAGAAGTCCTCGATGTCGTGGTAGTCCGCGCGAAGATGGCCCTCGTCCTTGAAGCTCTTCAGCCGGGTCAGGGCGTGCGTACGGCAGGAGACCGACTTTGGCTGAATCGGTTTACCGTTTCGGGCGAGCCCTTCCACGCGCTTCAGATAAAGCGCCGCCGTCAGTGGATGGCAGCCCTTGCCGATAGCCGAGCCGCCGCCGGAGAACTTCCAGAAAGCGTAGGTCGCTGCGTGCGAGCCCGAGTGCGCCTCTTCGCCGTGAATCCAGAGTATTTGAGCGCCGGTTTTCTCTATAATCTCCCGCTCTTTCTGAATCGAGGGCGCATAGACCCAGTTCTCGGCGTAAAGAATCTTGCCCTGGCTCTTCTCTTCCGCCGCGAGCATTCGCTCGATGCTCGCCAGGGCGTTATCAAGTGCGGTCTGCTTGGCAAATGTGTCCCCGTTAAAATCGTCCCCCCCGCTCTTGTCTTCGACAAGAAGACGCGGGGGCCCGAAATAGCCCGTAAGTGGTTTTTCCACAATAGCGAACTTGTTGCGCTCGAGGGCCGCAATCGCAATCGATTCGTGAACGACCGGCGGCGTGCAGACGTGGATGACGTCCACCTTGTCGAGGAGCTCCTCCAGCGTCTTATAAAACTGAATCCCTCGTTTCCTGGCGTATGCAGAGCCTTGCTCGGTGTTGATATCAAACACACCCTCGATTTCAACGTTGGTGCCGTGCACTCTTTTGATGCATTCAAAATGAAATTTCGCGGCAAAGCCCGACCCAACAATGCCGGTACGAATGGTCTTCTTATTCATCTAAGCTATCCTTTCTCAAAAATTTGAAATTTAAAATGCTTGTTCTCCTAACGCTGGTACTTGCGAATGTTACTCAATGACAGGGCCCCACGTGGTCCAATTCGGCTGCCGAAGACCTGTATCCCGCGCAGCCGGCCCCGAAATTGACGGTCTTTGCCGTGGCGCTGGATGGTTTCATTGTAGTTGCCAACGGTCAGTGTCCCGCTTCCTTTCCCTGTCGGGCCGCGCGAGTAGCTTGTCGTCCGGTCAAGCTCAGCGGGCGCATCAGCATCGCCGAAATACCACCGGACGTTGTTCTGTGCCACAGTTGCGTCGTAAGTGACGGCGAAGAAGGTCCATCGCCCCACGTGGAGTTTTCTCGGCGAGCTGTCGTTATGGATACGGTCGGGCCATTCGTTGACGGCAAGCCGCAGCCGCCCATCCCGCAGGCAAACCAGGTCAAACCCTGAGCGGTTATAGTTCAGGTTGAACACGATACGGTTTCCACCGCTGCCTATCTTTAAGCTGGAAGGGTTCGCCCAGCCCATTATGGTGAAAGACCGCAGTCCTTCCAATGCCTCGATGGGTTTGTCCCCGACTGAAATCCATTTCCACGGCTCGCCGTCCCCGAAGTCATACGAACCGTCCTTCGACCGAACAATCTTGCCGTGAAGTTTTGTACGGGGACTGTCACCGTCTTTGAACCCAACCCGCACGATGGGTGAGTCGGTTGCCCTATCCACAGCGATAGATAGCGCAGCGCTGGCCGAGAGCCCGGTTTTGTCGGTTGCGGTCAGCATCGCTGTATAAAGTCCCGGCTCTTTGTAGATGTGCAGGGGGGCTCTTTGCGACGAGGAGGTCCCGTCTCCGAATGCCCACCGACACCAAAGTTTGGTCGGCGTCGAGAATTGTACTTTGAGCGGCGCTGTGCCCTCCATCGGGCTGGCAGATGCCTTTACTTGCGGTCGCATTTTTTCACCGGGTCCGTAAACAGACAGGCGAACGACATAGGGAACCCTGGGCGGTGTGAAGCTGAACTTGCCGGGCTCGGCATTACCCATAGGCGTTATGGTCATATTCCACGTATCGATACCGTCAACCTTGTATGGTCTTGGACCCGGCAGCTTTAAGCTTATTGCTGTCGGCCTGGTGAAGTAGGCAAAATAAAGCTCCCTTGTCTTGGAGAGCACGTAGTTACCCTGGGAAAGTTCACCGGGTACCATCTCTTCAAACGGAGTCAGCTCCATAATTTTTTTCAGGAACGCTATCCGTGCCGGACTTTGCCCGCGGAGCACGCCGCCTTTTGACCACCACAGCAGGTCTTTGGGGTGCCGGTAAGTCTCGCCGTGTCCGACGTAACAGCCGCCGATTGTCCCCAGCCAGAATCTGTGCACCATTTCCTGAGCGGTAATATTCCCCCAGCCCTGGGGGATGTTGCCTTCATATTTGCATTCGTCATAAATAATTGGTTTCTTGTATTTGTTCCGCCATTCTCTTGCTCTTGCAAGGTCTGAGCTCTGGATGCTGGCGTGGGTAACCCAGGGTTTGTTATGGTCGTAGAAGCCGCGGCAGTTGTGAATGCCGCGAAGATGCTCGTACGGGTCGTACTTTTGAACGATTTGGAAGAAGCGGTCCCAATCCGCCATTGTCTTTGCTTTCATCAAATCGTACTCGTTGGCGAAGGACCACCACACATTGCGATAGGCCGCCAGCCGGGCCACGATGTAGCGCAGATAGCGGTCATCGGTTTTGGCATCCATTCTCGCATAACCCCAGCGGTCATAAGGATGGAAAAGGATAATGTCAGCTTCAATCCCCAGGTCGCGCAAATCTCCGACCCGCTGTTCAAAGTGCCGAAAGAATTCGGGATTGAAGCGACTGTAATCCCAGTCTTTCAGTGGCTTGCCCTCGAACGGGTAATACTTCGGCTCGTTCTTGTTGTAAGCATAGGCCTTGGGAAAGACGCACATTCGCATCTTATTGAATGGCGCTTTCTTCAGCGTGGCCAGCGTCTGTTCTTCCATCGCGATTCCCTGGTGGGCCCAGGCGTAGCAGGTCGTGCCGACCTGAAAATAAGGCGTGCCGTCGGCGTATGATAAGTGCCAGGTTTTGTGCACACGAACAGGCCCGTGATTGCCCGGCGATGGCTTGACGCACACAAATTTCCCTTTTTTACCGTCGAGTTCTCGACGGCTGCTCTTTGTTACATACGTCCACTCACCGAGCTCGTCCGGCATAAAACGGATACGGTACACGCCGCTGCCGTCGTAGAACCCTTCCGGCTTAAAAACACGGCCCTTCTGCTCAAACTCGGCGCTTAACTTAACATCCACAAAAGGATTCCCGCCGGAAGGTCCCGTTAGCGACAGCTCAAAAATCCCCCAGCATTCGACCTTCTGGGATTCAGTCTTTTCCACTGCAGCTGCCAGTGACACGAGTGTGAAAAGCATAAATGCAGCGAATACTTGATTTAAGCGCACTTGCCTTGTCATTTATTTTGCCTTTCAAAATCTACAGGTCAATCCCCCTGAGCCGGGCATAAATCAGTAGGATTTTACTATTGACCGGTTGAAATAGTCAAGCTGATAACTGTTTAATCTTGTAAATGTTGCTTTGCGTGTTTATATTCGTATCAACCATTTGATTATAAGGGTTTGAAAGGGTATAAAATGAAATCTAAGCTGATAGTTTCCGGCGCCGCCGGTCGAATGGGCAGGCGTATTATTGTGTTAGCTATGGAGGCCGGCCAATTCGATATTATTGCGGCAGTCGAAAGGCAGGACCATCCTGATATCGGCAAGGATGCCGGGCTTGTGGCGGCGGCAGGGCCGATTAATGTCAAGCTCGACAGTGTTTATCCACCCAATGCCGATGTGGTAGTTGACTTCTCACAGCCAACAGCGGCGGACAAAACCATTGACTACTGTGCAGAAAACGGTGCTGCTCTGGTACTGGGCACTACCGGCCTAAGTGATGGGCAGCGCGAGAAAATAAAAACAGCTTCCGAGAAAATCCCCGTTATATATGCAACTAATATGAGTGTGGGGATGAACGTTTTATTTGCGCTGGTCGGCAAAGTCGCATCGATGCTCGGCGATGACTATGACATAGAAATAGTCGAGCAGCATCATCGCTTCAAAAAAGATGCTCCAAGCGGCAGCGCTCTGACGCTGGCTGAGAATATTTGCAAAGCAACCGGCAAAAAATTTCCAGGTTCTGTAATCTGTGGCAGAAGCGGAAAGGATGCGCTCAGGCAAAAGGGCACTATCGGCGTACACGCCGTTCGGGCCGGCGATATCACCGGCATTCATTCGGTAATCTTTGGCACGCTCGGCGAAAAGTTGACGCTGAACCACACCGCCCACAGCAGGGACACTTTCGCACGAGGCGCTTTACGGGCCGCAAAATGGCTCATCGGCAAAAAACCCGCTTTGTATTCAATGGCCGATGTTCTCGGACTTAAATAACGCTGAATGATAGCCGCATTTGACTATGCTGTACGCCTTTTTTGCAATTTTTCCTGTATTTTTGCAAAATTTTATTTGTGACGCTTTGGCCCGTTGGGGCATTAATATCTTGACATTCTTCGAAGCAGAATGTACAATATGGTATTATAATTGCTATTGTCGTTTAGCCATCCCCCCAGGAGGCCGAAAAGGGGGTTTTTGCTGATTACAAATTGACGGTTTAGTGTATGTATAAACGCTCAATTTTTAAGGAGCAATAAAATGAAGCGTCGAGTTCTTATTAGCGCAATAATTCTGTTATGCTCGCAAGCGGGGCTGGCGGGAGCAGCCGATTTACCCTATAAGCAGGGCGAATTGATTGTGCGTTTTGCAGGCCCGGGTGCCGGGGCGACAATTGGTCCGCTGTCAAGTCGTGCAACGAAGAATATGCTTTCAAATCTTGTCATTGCCGGCGCTACTGTGGATAAGGAATATAAGCGGATTGCTCCGGGCCTGGCTCTGGTAAAACTACCTAAGGGGATAACGGTTCAGGATGCGCTTTTGGAATTCAAGCGGTCGGGCTACGTTTTATATGCCGAACCAAACTACAAAATCAAGGCGTTCCAGACTTTTCCTAATGACTCGATATTTGATGAGCAGTGGGCGTTGAACAACACCGGCCAGACTGGTGGACTTCGCGATGCCGACATTGACGCACCCGAGGCCTGGGATATCCATACTGGTGACCCCAATATCATCGTAGCAGTTCTGGACTCAGGCATTGATTATAATCATCCCGATCTTGCAGCCAATATGTGGATAAATCCCGGAGAGGTTAATCAGCCCGGGGTTGTGGAGCCGAACGATGTCAACAATGTCGATGATGACGACAACGGCTATGTGGATGATATTTATGGCTATGATTTTGTGGATAATGACAGTGACCCCATGGATGAGCATTATCACGGCACTGTTGCAGCGGGAATTATCGGCGCGGTGGGCAATAACAATGAGGGTATTGCCGGCGTGTGCTGGACCGTTAGATTAATGGCGCTGAGGATTCTGGACCCCAACGGCGAGGGTTCGGTAAATGATGCGATTGCTGCTATTGACTATGCTATTGCTATGGGCGCCGATGTTATAAATGCCTCGTGGGGGACTTACGATTACCTGTACTCGCAAACGCTTCTTGAGGCTATCCAACGGGCTGAAGCGGCCGGGATACTTTTCGTGGCTGGTGCAGGTAACGACGGTTATTACGGGGCTGCGTATCCTGCAGCCTACAGCCGTTACTATGGGCTGGATAACGTGATTTCGGTAATGGCGACGGACCACAATGACAATAGAGCGTACTGGAGCTCCGGCAGCGCGTCCAATTATGGTTATAGTGTTGACTTAGGTGCTCCGGGCAAGTCTATCCTCAGCACTTTTCCGACGAACGAGACGGCCGCCATGACCGCTCGCGGTTACTCTACGAATTATGACGTTTTAGAGGGCGACGACGTGCCAGTCGCCCAAGGACGAAGCATAAGTGGTACATCGGCGGCTGCTGCTCACGTATCCGGCGCCGCTGCATTGATGTGGTCGGTCAACCCTAATTTCACACATACCCAGATAAAGCAGCTTATCCTGCGGTCTGTCGATAAAACTCTGCCCGGACTTTGCTTTTCTGAAGGGCGACTGAACCTTTTCAATGCTATGAACATGGTCAAACCAGGCAGGGTCCTGAATACGACAACCCTTGTTATCTATCCAGCTATTCAGGCTGCGATAGATGACGCCAATGACGGAGATGAATTAATAGCCGATGTAAATAGCTGGTATTTTGAAACCATTGATTTCCTCGGCAAGGAAATAACGGTGCGCAGCGGCGATGTTAATGCCCCCCCGGGCTATGGTGTTATTTCGCCGTTGACCACATATATTTCCGGCCTTTTTGATGTTTATAATGACATAGTAACATTCCAGAGCGGTGAAGATGCCAACACTGTTTTGAAAGGGTTTACTATTATTGACGGTACCGGTTACTTCGGCTATGGCGGTATCTACTGCGATGGCAGCTCCCCTATAATCTCAAACTGTAATATTACCGGGAACATGGGGGACGGTATCTATTGCTATTACGACTCGAACCCGAACATTAGCAGCTGTATAATTACCGGCAACAGTGGGGACGGTATCTATTGCTATTACGACTCGGACCCGAACATTAGCAACTGTACAATTACCGGCAACAGTGGCGGCGGCATCTATTGCTATTACGACTCAGCTCCAAACATTAGCAACTGTACGATTACCGCGAACACGACGTCGGGGGGAGGCGGCGGCATTTATTGCGGCTACGGCTCAGACCCAAACATTACCAACTGTACGATTACCGCGAACACAGCGTCGGGGGGCGGCGGCGGCATTTATTGCACCAGCGGCTCAGATCCCAATATTACAAACTGTGCAATTACCGGCAACTCTGCGGGAAATGGGGCAGGAGGCGGTATATATTGTGTTGACAGCTCGCCTGAAATTTCCGACTGTAACATTAGCGGCAACACTGCGGAATGGGAAGGCGGCGGAATCTACCTTGAGAACGCCTCGCCGACTATTACAAACTGTCAGATAACCGACTGCAATTCGCACTGGGACGGCGGCGGCATCTATTGTGGCTCCGGCTCAGATGCCAACATTACAAACAGTACCATCAGCAACAACTTCGCCTATTACGACTGCGGCGGGATTTACTGTGCAGACAGCTCCCCGCTGATTAAGAACTGTCTGATAATTGACAATACCGTCGATAGCTGGGACGCCGGCGGGATATTCTGCTCAGGCGGCTCGCCCACAATCACCAATTGTACTTTTGCAGGCAACTCCGGAAATAATTATGACGGATTGGGCGGCGCTGTGTACTGCACATATTCATCCAGACCTGTAATTACTAATTGTATATTCGCGGTGAATGAAGATTACGCAATTTATGAATCCGACCTGAACTCCGATGCAAATGTAACATACTGTCTGTTTTACAACAACCCCGACGGTGATTATTACGACGCAGACACATCGCAAGTCTACGATGTAAATGGTACCGATCCCGGCGGCCAGGACCCCAACAATCTGAATAATATCCCCGATGGGATGGCGAGCGACAATCTCAGCGGCGACCCGATGTTCGTGCGTGGCCGACTGGGTAATTACTATTTGAGCCAGTTTGAAGCGGGGCAGATTTTAGACTCCAATGGCCGGGTTGTCGACCCGAGCGTCAACCCCGAGGATGCTACCAGCCCTGCCGTGGATGCCGGCAGCGCCGACGCTAACTCGCTCGGAATGCACCTCTATTCGACCCGTACGGATAACTATGTAGACCCGAACGGCAATAAAGACCTCGGACGGGTCGATATCGGCTATCATTATGACGACCCACTGCCGGTCGGTCAGTTCTACCTGTATACCTATGCAATTAATGGTTCCATCAGTCCTCCGAGCGGCCTTTATACTCAATACACTCAAGTACCCTTAGAAGCAGCTCCCAACCCCGGCTATCGGTTAAAATCCTGGAGCGGAACCGATGACGACACCTCCTGGAAACTGAATAACATCGTAACAATGGATTCGTATAAATACGTTGTCGTTGAATTCGAAACTATTATGGTTGAATTGCGTGCTCGCGTTGTGGGCGGTACGGGAACAGTCGAGCCCCGTAGCGGCACATACGTGCGGGGCAGGGTGGTCGGGCTGATCACTACTCCGGCTAATCCTTCACATCGTGTTATATGGACCGGAACGGACGATGACACCGTAACAGTGCTTACCAATACAGTAACTATGGTGAACGACCTGCATATAGTGGAAGTGAGGTTTTATGCGCCGCGAACTCTTAACGTTCCCGGCGACTACACAAATCTCCAGCATGCTATTGATGATGCGATGGATGGGGATATAGTCGTAATCGCTCCAGCAGACGAGCCATATCTGACTGTTGATGGTTTTTACATTTACGGCAAAGCTATTACTATAACCAGTGCCAATCCTGACGAGCCCAATGTCGTCGCTCGAACAGTTATCGAAATGCAATCACCAGGCCCCGGCGGCACTGTCGGACCCGCTTTCTACTTTTATTATGTAGAGCGTGATACAGTTCTGAACGGTCTTACCATCAGGGGATTTAATATGTATGGTGGTAATGGAAGAGATGGCAATCCTGATAATGGTTATTGGGACGGTATCCCCGGTGGGGACATCTACGGTGCTGCAATATGTTGCTGGTCTGATGCATCTCCGACTATTAAGAACTGCATAATCACCGATTGCAGCGTCAGGGGCGGTAACGGCGGCAATGGTGCCGGCGGTAACGATGACCATCCGAGCGGTGGGCATGGCGGCTGGCCTGGTCAAGCCGGTGGCGGCGGAATGGGCTGCCTGAACGACAGTAACCCGCTCGTTATAAATTGCACTTTTGATAACTGCCGGGCTTACGGGGGCAACGGCGGCGATGGCGGCAATGGTAATGGTGACCCCTGGGGCTATGGTGGCCGAGGTGGTGGTTGGTATTATTCCGACGAGCCGAACATGTACTCCTACGAGAGGCCCTACGAATGGGGTCCTTTCGACTTTTACACCTGGTACAGTGGCCATGGCGGCGCAGTATATTGCGACCAGAGCAGCTCTGCAACATTTATGGACTGCACTTTTACTAATAATCGTACTGAAGGCGGCACCTGCGGAATTAGCGGCATAACTCCACCAGGGTATAGAGTCGAGCCGACCATACACTGGAAGATTGACAACTTCGGCGGTGCCGTATATCTCGGCGGTAGACCATACTATTACTATTACTACTACCCCTACGACTACAACGAACCTATGAATGAGTCGAAATTTATGAACTGCACGTTTGCTAATAATACAGCCGACCCTACCACTACGCCGGATAGTGAGGACCAGTTTGTCAGTTATGGCGGTGCGGTGGCCTTCGAAGTGAATTCGTTGCCAAGCTTCGATAACTGCACATTCAACGACAACTTGGCCTCCATCGGTGGCGCAATGTACTGGGAATGGGCAGAACCGTTGATTGACGACTGCAACTTCGTGGCAAATACAGGATTACACGGAGGTGGTGTATATTTCGTCGGCGGCTCGAGCAGAATTTATCGGAGCAGCTTCCGCGAAAATGACGCTACCGGGGGGGTTGCTGAAGGTGGCGGAATATATTGCTTTGATGCCAATACGCTGATTCTTGACTGTAATATAACCGATAACGATGCAAACGGCTCCGGAGGCGGGATCTATTTCGGCGGCAGCGAGAGGCTGTTGGTCAAGAACTGCCTGATAACCGAAAACTCCGCCGGAAGGGACGGCGGCGGCATATCTGCGAACGGGCATGCCGAGCCATTGATCTCCAACTGTACCATTGTAGGCAACATAGTTACAGGAAATGGTTTTGCTGCCGGCTATGGCGGCGGAGTATACTTTTCTTATAATAATTATGCTAATATCGTTGATAGCATTATCTGGAACAACTCAGCCAATCCTGGCGACTCCAACCAAATTGCTGTCGGAACCGGCTTTGGCTTCGACCCAAGACCGTCGACCGTTGCCGTCTCCTACAGCGATATTCAGGGCGGTACCGCAGAAGTCTTCGTCGATATCGGCTGCACCCTGGAATGGGATATTGACCCCTGCGACCCCAATTACCCCACCAACATCGATGCGGACCCGTGCTTTATAGAGGATTACCATCTCAGTCAAATTGAGGCTGGAGATATAACTTACGCCGACAGCCCATGTGTGGATGCGGGAAGTAACACGGCGGTAGCTTTAGGGCTGCACAGGTATACTACACGAACCGACAGCATGCCCGACAGGTACATTGTGGATATGGGTTATCACTACAGAATGCCAATAAGAATGGTCTTGTGCGACCTTGATTTTGATGGGGACGTGGACCTGGCGGACCTTGGGAAACTTTCGTCCTATTGGCTCCAAGACCGTTGTGACTTGCTGGGTTGGTGCGAAGGAGCTGATTTGAACTTGGACACGGATGTTGATTTTATTGATTATGCGATTTGTGCCCAGGCTTATGCGCTATTTATTGACTTAGCGCCGCCGAGGCCGAATCCCAGTGAATGGGAAACACCGCCCTACGAATACTACGATTCGAATGATGGGATGTACTACAACAGGATGGTAGCTGTGACGGCCAGTGACCCCAGCGGTGTGGAATATGAGTTCTGGTGCCGGACTCTTGGCTATGGCAGCGGATGGCAGGATAGCCCGATATACAATGTGAAGGTTCCCGTACCAGATCAGCGGTACGTCTACAAGGTTAGGACGCGTGACAAGTCAATTTACCAAAACATGGGCGACTATTCCGGAGAGGCATCAGCCAGGCAGTAGCCGGATAATTCCCTTACTACTCTGCGAAGCAGCTCTGCTATGCGTAGCTCTTCGCAAAGAATAGTACGGAGAACGGAGCGCTTCGCAGAGCATAACGCTTCGCTGCGCAGCACGAGTTAATTCCGCCCCCTGCTGCTTCGTTTAGCGAAGCAAAACGTTGGGGGCAAACGCAGCCACAGGTGACGACTCTTGGCTGACCGGCGCAATCAAATCAAACGTAAAGCAGCGACGGATGCCTTAAGCTATGTGGGTTGTGTTATCGCCGTCGTTTTGCTCTCGTCTGTCCCGTTCGTCAGGGAGCTATGTGCTTCAGACTGGCGAAATATTCGGACCGGTTATGAAATCCCGAGCGGGAGCTATGCGGACCAGCCATACGTTGTCATTACCAGGGACGGCAGCTGGCTGTGTACGCTGACTACCGGCAGGGGGCGCGAAGGGCAGGTTGGCCAACACATTGTTGCATCCGTCAGCAGCGACAGGGGCAAGACGTGGTCTAAACTCATCGACATTGAGCCGGCGGACGGGCCGCAGGCATCCTGGGCTATGCCCTTGATTACACCCGGCGGCCGAGTTTACGTCTTCTACGACTACAACGGAGACAAAGTTGAAACTCTGCCTGATGGTAGAAAAATTCGCGCCGATATGCTCGGCTGGTATTGTTACAAGTACTCCGACGATAACGGCAGAACCTGGTCCAAACGCTATCGCCTGCCCGTGCGTCTTACCGCATGCGACCGTGCCAACGATTGGAAAGGACAGGTGCAAATTATGTGGGGCATCGGCAAGCCAATTATTTATAGGAATTCGCTCTTTTTCGGTTTTACAAAACTTGGAAGGTATATGCTCGATGACGGTGAGGGATGGTTCTTCCGCTCCGGAAATATACTTACTGAGCCGGATGCGTCGAAAATCAATTGGCAAATGCTGCCTGACGGCGAGCACGGCCTGCGGGCACCGGAATTCGGCTCGGTCCAGGAGGAGCATAATCTTGTCACTTTAAGCGACGGCGATTTGTATTGTATGTACCGCACCACCATCGGGCATCCTTGTCATTCGTACAGCCGCAACGGCGGTCGCAACTTCTCGAAGCCCGAGGTTGCAACCTACACACCAGGCGGCAAAAAATTCAAACATCCGCGTGCATGTCCGCGAATCTGGCGCGCCGGTAGCGGAAAGTTTCTCTTCTGGTTCCACAATCACGGCGGCAAAGACTTCGAAGGCAGAAACCCCGCCTGGATATCCGGCGGCCTTGAGAAGAACGGCCTAATTCATTGGTCGGAAGCCGAGATTCTGCTGTATGACCCGGACACGAAAGTGCGGATGAGTTATCCTGACCTTATCGAGCAGGGCGGCCGCTATTGGGTCACGGAGACGCAAAAGAATATCGCCCGCGTTCACGAGATTGACCGGACCCTGCTCGAAGGCCTGTGGATGCAGGGCCGGATAAAAACAATTGCCACCAATGGTCTTGTCTTATCAATGGATGCAGCTCGCCTCAAGCTTAGGGGACAAGTGGATATGCCGGAGTTGCCAGGTCTCACCGGCGGCGGATTTGCCATCGACTTGTGGATTACTTTTAATGATTTAGCAGCCGGACAAATCGTTTTGGATTCCCGCAACGAAACGGGAAAGGGCATTGAGCTGACCACAACTCAGACCGGTACGCTGCAGCTCATCATAAGCGACGGCAAACACAAAGCCGGCTGGGATTGTGACCCTGGTTTACTGAAAGCGAATGCCCTTCATCACGTGGTGTTCATTGTCGATGGTGGCCCGAAGATTATTTCCGTTGTGGTCGATGGCGTGCTGTGCGATGGCGGGACATACCGTCAGTATGGATGGGGACGATTCAAGAAGGAAATTGGCGATGTCAATGGCGCTGATAAGCTTAGAATCGCGCCGTCACTCAAAGGCCGATTGAAATCCCTCCGCATTTACAATCGCTACTTGCGGACTTCTGAAGTTGTGGCCAATTACCACGCCGGCTTATAATCGGGCATGAATTGAAAGCGAATTATTGATTTAAGACTGCTATTATCATAATTCCGTTAAAAAGTGAGTGGATAAAGATAGGCCGAAGCAAAGAGCCGCTCTTTTCATACGCATAACCCAAACACATTGAAAGCGCAAATAAGGCCGGCCAATGCGTCCACGGATGCAGCAGGGCAAAAAGGGCTGAAATTAAAATAATTGCCGTCCACGCATTTTTCGCTACACTGCGCAGCATTGATTGAAACAGTCCGCGAAAGAGCACCTCTTCAAGCACAGGTGCTATCACAACAGCGAGAACAATAATCAATATTCTAAGCGGCAGTTGCGGGTATGCAGTTATTAGTTTGAGCTCTTCGTGTTGTTGCAAGTGATAATCCTGCCCCCGGATAAGTTTGCCGAGGGATGTCGTCAGTATAATCATCGCAATCACAAGCGGCCAGACAGCGAGAAGATTCACCGCGCCGGCGAAAAAATCTTTGACAATTGTTTTTGCGTCCAGGCCGAATCCCTTTAATCGCCGGGCAAAACTGGCTCTGGCCAAGAAAATAACTACCACCGTTGTTACTATTGCACCAATACAGAGAACAAGCTTGTCAATGAAGGCGTTTTGCCAATCCGGCAGGTCAGGCAGGGCTTTTCTTGTGATTAATATTGCAAGCGGAGCAGCCACAAGCCACAGGGAAAATGGGACAAAGGGCAGGTAAAAAGGCATATTATTTCGACGAGGCATCGAATCGGCCAGGGCTTTTCTGCCCAGAGATGTTCTTAACAGCCAGGCAACAAATAATGTCAGCCCCAGCAGACAAACGATAATGTCTATTACGGTTATTGCGCTGCCCAATTCTTTGATAATCTCGATGGCATTCATCGCTACATATTTTTTCGCAACCTTGAAATCAAAGCCGTCTTGTATTACATTAGTTAAATCTTTTCAAGGAAAATAGATTATGGACATATTTCGCATTGAAGGCCCTGTTCAGCTTTCCGGCTCCGTAACGGTAAACGGCTCAAAAAACGCCTCTCTGCCGATAATGGCCGCGGCCATTTTAGCCGCCGGCAAATCGTCTCTTAAAGCTGTGCCTCATCTTTCAGATATTTCCGTCTTTCGCGAGTTGCTTGGCCAGTTGGGCTGCAAGGCAACCAGAAACCGCAGCGGCGATTTGTGCATAGATTCGACGGTAATTGATGAACCGGTGGGCGATTATGAAATTGTCCGCAAAATGCGGGCCAGCATTTGCATACTCGGCCCGCTGCTTGCCCGTTGCGGCAGGGCGGAGGTTTCAATGCCCGGCGGTTGTGCAATTGGCGACAGGCCGATTAACATTCACATAAGGGGCCTGCGGGAGCTTGGTGCACAAATCCATCTTGAAAACGGATATATCATCGCCGAAGCGCCGAATGGTTTGACAGGCAAAGATATTTTTATGGGTGGGCCGTTCGGCTCGACCGTGCTCGGGACCGCAAATGTGCTGATGGCTGCAACGCTGGCAAAGGGTCGGACCGTTATCGAATCGGCTGCCTGTGAGCCGGAAATAGCCGACCTGGCAAACTGTCTTAATAAAATGGGCGCAAAGATAAGCGGCATCGGCTCGCCCCGGCTGATTATTGAAGGAGTCAGACAGTTGCAGCCGGTCGAGTACCAGGTAATTCCGGACAGAATCGAGGCCGGAACATTTATGGTCGCCGCCGCGATAACGGCAGGCGAGCTGCGGCTGCACAACTGTCGGCTCGATGATATGATGGCCGTCGTTGACAGGTTGAGAAATGTCGGCGTAACGGTTGATGCCGCCGGCGACGGCTGTGTCGTTGCCCGCACCGGTTCTATAAAGCCCGCTGATATTACCACGCAGCCCTATCCGGGCTTCCCCACCGATTTGCAGGCCCAGTTTATGGCACTTTTTTCGCTTGCCGAGGGCAATAGCGTCATAATCGAAAAGATATTTCCCGACAGATTTATGCACGTTGCCGAATTAAATCGAATGGCGGCGAATTTGCGCAAGGAAGGGCCGACCGTCATAGTGGCGGGAGTGAAGAAGCTAATAGCCGCTCCGGTGATGGCTTCGGACCTGCGGGCATCGGCGGCATTGGTTCTCGCTGGCCTGGCTGCCGACGGGACTACGGTGGTCAACAGGGTTTATCACATCGACCGCGGCTATGAAAAAATCGAAGAAAGACTCAATCCGGCCGGCGCAAAAATCACCCGGGAAAGTATTTAACCCGGCTCTCACAGATTTATTTTGTATATCGCCAAGCGTATCTCGCAAGTTGTGAATAGAGCAGAGAACTCTCTACTCCGGTCGGGATAAACTTGACGGCAATTGCAGTTTTGGGTAGTGTGAATGGATAAAGTGGAAATAGGTGACGGTTTCTGTTTGGTTTAGTTCAATAGAGTCGAGGGGCAAGGTAAAGGGGAAATGTTACAATAAGGGGCTGATGTAATGAAGGACAAACATAGAAATTCGGGAACAAGGGGGGGGCGAAGACAATAGCCTAAGTGCATAAGAGCATAGGGGCACAAGGCGAATTGCGAATTGTATCTCGCCGGAGGGATTCCGGCGGGATATTTTTTTTCGGAGGGGGTATTTTTTTATTGCCGAGGGGGTGGGAAAGCGTACAATTCTGCGGTCATTATTGAACTTTGTTGACTCTATTAGGGAGAATAAATTATGGAGAAATCAAAGAAACCTTACGGGTATGAGTTGATAATGGATTTGCACGGCTGCGACGTGTCGAAGTTCAACAGGACGAGTCTGGACAACTATTTTGAAAAACTCTGCAAGGCAATCGATATGAAAAGAGCTGACCTGCACTTCTGGGACGATGAGGGCCTGCCGGAAGAGAAGCGGCAGACTTTGCCGCACACCAAGGGGACATCGGCTGTTCAGTTTATTTTGACGAGCACGATTGTTGTCCATACTCTGGAGTTATTAGAAGCTGGATATGTGAATATATTCTCGTGCAAGGAGTTTGACGCAAAGGTGGCAGAAAAGATAACCAAGGAATGGTTTGGGGCGAACGGATGCAGGGCGCACTTTATTGAAAGGATTTAAGATGCTGTTGATTGAGCAGGAGATTGATATACCAGCGAAGCAAGGAAACGTTGGTTTATTGGGGTATTTTGAGGAGGCAATCAGGGAGCACCTTCCAACGAACGGGGTCCCGATAAGATTTGCAGTAACGCAAAGTGGTTCAGAGGGGTATCACTGTGAGTTAGGTATTCTTACAGGATTGGCGGAGGCGTGCTTTTCGGGGCCGAGTAGTATTTTTGAGTTTTCGCGAAGAGAAGTTGAAAATACAAGTGAGTTTAACGCCGTAATGTTAGTACCGACTGGTATTGGCTCAGAGATAGGCGGTCATGCAGGTGATGCAGCCCCTGCAGCAAGATTGTTGGCCGGTGCGTGTGATACATTAATAACGCATCCGAATGTAGTGAATGCGTCTGATATCAATGAACTGCCGGAGAACGGCTTATACGTTGAGGGCAGTGCTATTTCGAATTTGCTTATGGGGACGGTTGGGCTTCAAAAAGTACGAGCCAATCGTGTAATGCTGGTAATCGACAAGCACCAGGAAAAGCGCATAACAGAACGTACGATTAACGCTGCCTCTGCCGCTCGTTCTGCGCTGGGTCTGGAGTGTCCCTTAGTGGTCGAGGTTGACCCGCCAATCCAAATGAGCGCCGAGTATTCCAGTTCGGGCAGCGCCGCAGGACGAGTTGAGGGCCTGGAGCGGGTATGTGAAGTACTGCGCCGGCATAGGAGCGAATATGATGCGGTGGCCCTGGCATCGGTGATAGATGTTCCCTGGGAGTACCACACAGAATACTACAAGAAGAATGGAGAGATGGTTAATCCGTGGGGTGGTGTCGAGGCGATGTTTACTCATTCGATAACAATGCTGTTCGGAGTTCCGACAGCTCACTCACCCATGTATGGATCCTTTGAGATTGCGAATCTTAACCTCGGCGTTGTTGACCCACGGATGGCCGCTGAAGCAGTATCGATGTGCTTTCTCCACTGTGTTTTGAAAGGCCTTCACCGAAGCCCACGAATCATAACCGATAAAATGGTTTTCACACATCCCGGCGTATTGACCGCTGCGGATATATCCTGCCTGGTTATTCCGGATGGCTGTGTCGGATTGCCAACACTGGCGGCATTGGAACAGGGGATACCTGTAATAGCCGTGCGAGAGAACCGCAACCGAATGAAAAATGACCTTGACAAACTGCCGTTTGCGCCAGGCAAGCTTTTTATTGCGGAAAACTATCCTGAGGCTGTTGGTATAATGACAGCTATTAAGGCAGGAGTGGCTTTATCCTCAGTTCGGCGGCCACTTGAGGAAACCAAAGTTTCCCAGGAGCAAGTGAAAAAATCATCTGTGCTAAAGAGTCTGTAGTACAGAGTGCCGGCATCAGACGGTTTTAATTGATTATTTGGGGGCTGTGCTCGGTATGCTTGCGAAAACAAGCTCGCGGTTTCCGATAAATCGGGGGGTTCTAATGATAGTCTTGACACGGCTGAATAGATAAAGTAGAACAGGTGACGGTTTCTCTTTGGTTTAGTTCAATAGAGTCGGGGGGCAAGTTAAAGGGGAAATGTTACAATAAGGGGCTGATATAATGAAGGATAAATATAGAAATTCGGGAACGGTGGGAGCAGCTATAGTCTTATTGATAATTGTTGCGTTGATAGTTCTATCAATCGTCAGATATTTCTGGGTCGACACGGCAATTGAACATTATGATACTTTGATATCGGCCTACATACGAGAAATGAAGGATTATGAAGCTGAGGACCAAAGCAAACTAAAGAAGCAACTGCTGGAGGACGGTCTCTTTATCAAAATGTACAGATGGGACAGGGAAAGTTTCGTTAAGGACAGAGAACTATATAATGAAATGGTAAAAGCGTATGACAGACAAAAGGCCAGAAGAGAAGAAAGAGAGGGAGGCCTTATAGATGCGTTGATAAATCTGTGAGTAGTGGTTGGTGAATGGTATTTAGTTGACGGGAATCGCAGTTTTATTGACCTTTGAATTAGTAATGAAACTTGGGTGGCACCCTCAAACTTGTTTGGGGGTGTTGAAAATGTCTTATCCGAGTGTTTGGAGTAATTGTTCGTTTCATTTGTTTTTCAAATTTCAATAAGTTTGCTGTTTGAAATACTGTAAATTTGTCAACTGTTTGAAAGGAGGAGTTTAGCGATGCGTAAAACCTGCCTTGTTTTGATGATTGTATTGTCATTGTCTTGTGAAAAAGTTTTCTCCCAGAAGGTCCCGACAGGCAATCCGAAGGATTTTAAGGTAAAGACGTGCCTGCATTCTGTCAGCTATGCCGGTTTTTGGCGTGGGCAGGCGAGATTGAGTGTCGATGAGTTTTTGGTCAAGGCAAAGCAGCTCGGATTTGACGGCGTGATGTTGATGGCTAAACGGCCTCACGTCTCGCCTCTGGATTACGATGCGGCTGCGCGAAAGGCGCTGCGACGCAGAATTGAGCGGCTCGGGCTTGAATTGGTCTGTCTGGCTGGATATACGGATTTTACGGCGGGCGTTGATAAGCCGGGTGTGCCTAACGTGGAAATTCAGGCGTGTTATGTCGGGGAATTGGCCAAATTAGCGCGTGATTTAGGGACCGATATGGTGCGTATATTCACAGGTTACGAACGTCCTGATGTGCCCTTTGACAAACAATATGCGATGGTGGTTGAAGGATTAAGGCTTGCCGGGCAAAAGGCGGCAAAGTACGGTGTCACCCTTGCCGTGCAGAATCATCACGACATCGGAGTCGGCCACGATACGATGTACTGGCTTCTGAAAGAAGTCAACTTGCCGAACGTTAAGGCGGCTTTCGATGCGTGGGCACCGGCCTTGCAAGGTTTGAAGGCGGATGAAATGAGAGCTGCTGTTTTGAAGATGAAGCCCTTTATCGTTCACACTACTGCCGCTGATTATGTGCGTTTGCCTCGATATCGCTATGAACACAATCTGACCAATTTTCTGCAGCGTGACGTTTTGATTCGGGCGGTCCCGATGGGAGAGGGCTTCGTTGATTACGAAACTTTTTTTAGTAGCTTGAAGGAAATCGGGTACCAGGGATATATCGCTTACGAGATGTGTGAGGTATTGGACGGCGGAGGAGACGTCGAAAATCTGGACAGAACCGCAAAAAAATTCCTCGAGTATGTGAAAGGTTTTAGAAGAAGGTAAAGCTTTTCAAGGGAGCGAGAATGGATATCAAGTTTAATGCTTTTGAGGTTTTTGAGATAGCAGAGAAAATCGAGCGCAATGGTGCCAGGTTTTATCGTAAAGCAGCGGAATTATTTGATGAACCTCGCATTCGCCAGACATTTCTTGAATTGTCCGACTGGGAGAGGAAACACGAAGAGGTTTTCGCGGATATGAGAAAGCAGCTTTCCGAGCAGAGCCGGGAACTGAGGACTTTCGAGCCTGAGGATGATATGGTGATTAGTGCGCAGGCGATGGCCGGGCTTGCTGTCTTCGGTATTAACCCGGACCCATCCGATGAGCTGACCGGCAAAGAAGGCAAAAAAGAAATATTCGAAAAAGCTCTCAGGAAGGAGGAAGATACCATCGTTTACTTTGTCGGCTTGAAGGACTTTGTCTCAGACCGAGCTGGCAAAGACAAAATCGATGATATTATTAGAGAAGAGTTTCGCCACATTGGCATCCTCAATCAGGCACTTGAGTGGCGGTAGTTTTGTTAGACGCTGTAAGTTTTTATCACCCTAAGAACGGCTCTTTTCTTGTGGGGCTCATCCTCTCCAGGGGCGCTGTCTGTTCATTTTTCCTGCTAATATCTTTTTTGCGATAATTACGTCCTCTCTGACCTGAAAATCAAACATACCGGCACAAATAAAGTCGGCGCCGTTTTCATAAGCGAATTTGAAACCATCTCCGGGATGGATGGCCCCTGCGGCCAAAACCTTAAAGGCAATCCACGGCTTGTTTACTTTTTTCATAAACTCAATGGTTTTTTCCGGGGTAGTGGACCAGATATTGTCGTGCTCCGGCTGTCTTTTGGCAGACCAATAATTGCCGCTGTGTAAAGTTTTCATATAGAAGTCGGGTTGCAATCCTGCTTTTTCGCAGGCAATTGGCACCTCTACTTTATGACCCCCGATACCTGCGATTGCTCCATTTTCCTTAATGAAATCGAGTACCTTTGCGATAATGTCAACACGACCATCTTTGACAAGACTGTCCCCAACACCGCCTTGTATATAAGCTCCAATAGCTCCGTTATCTATGGCCATTTTTATATTGGTCTTAAAGTTTTGGAAGTCGGTTTTTGGGGGTTTGACCTGTGCAATCCACTGAATCTCGCCGCCTCTTTCGTTCCAATATTTTTTGAGAAGTCCGATGCAATGGTTATCAAGCCGTAATATAGCAGTATTTATTCCGGTTTCTTCACATATCTCGAGAGTTTCCAGAACTTTTTCATCGGTAAAATAGTTTCTCAGCAAGGAAGATACGTAAACCAGGTCTCTGCTGTGGGCAAAGCCGCTGATTAGATTACCGCCGCAAATCAATCTGCTAATCTTAACATTACCAATCCTGCCCATCGGCAGGCCTTTGGTAGGACCCCTTGGCGGCGGAGCAGCTGGTTTTTTTGTTGCTCTTGCTAATAGAGCTTTCTCTTCAAGACTTAAAGCTAAGGCAGCGCCTGTGGACGCGATAATAGATTTTTTTAAGAACTTGCGGCGGTTCAGATTTTCCGACATCGTTTACCTCTCCTTAATTACTTATATCAGCCGGCTTGAGTACAAACATCATTATACACAAGTTTTTCTTCTTTGTCCAGCTTCTGACTATTGAAGTTCAGAAAAATGGGACTGTTCAGGATGTGTTTTCACATCCGGAGAGCGGAAGGTTAAGTGGGCTGCAAACACGCTGTTGGGCGACGTAACATTTTTTTTGCATCGCCAATATTCATTTGGCACCTGCAAAGAATATATGAGCTATCAATCCGGCGATAGGCGGAAAGAAAAATGTGCATACCATGCGAATGAGCGTGACTTTCCAGCCCAAAATTCCCACCTCCATCGGCAAACGGGCAACCGACCATAACGACCACGCTGCCAGGAACGCGACCATAGTTCCTATACCGGCACCGGAACGCAGCAGTCCGGCGGCGATAGGTAAACTGACGTAAGGCCCTCCGGGGACGAGAGCGCCGGCTGCCGTGCCGATGAATATTCCTCGTATGCCGGATTCGGCCCCTATCCATTTCGATATTAGTTCGCCGGGCAGAAGAACCTGGACCATACCGGCCACGATAAAGGAGAAGATTAGTAACGGCAGGATTACAACGCTCATATTCAGGGCGGATTTAATACCGCTGACGTGCTGGCCCTGTCCTTTGGAGTATCCTATGAAAAGAAAAATGATTGCAAGTGCCCCCATTATTATTGTTGGAATCAACATTGCTAAATTACTCCTTTTTTTATCCATATTTTTTCTCTTATGTTATGTTGCCTGAGATATAATAACTGCATTATTTGGGATATTTCTGATGGTAGTCAAGGAATTTATTTTTAGTCTCCCCGGCCGGATGGCCTGGGATGCTATTTGGGCGAGCGGAGCGAACCAGAAAGCTGGTGGTATTTGAGCAACTCTGGCTCAAGGTACGGTAATTTTATATTGCGAAGATTTGCCACGGTAATCTTTGTGTGTCCCTGTTGTTGTGATGACTTCTTCAACAATCAAATTTTCTGTTCGCTTGCCTGTTTTTCCCAGGTCAAACGTGACTTGTACTACTTTACTTTGTGCCTGCTTTTTGCCAAGTTGACCTCTCACCGTTTCTTTGGTAATTGCTATTTGCTCGTTCCGCGGATTCCACTTCATCGTACTTGTCAGGTAACTCCAGGAGTGAAATGCACACAACCGATAAATAGTCTCTTCAACAATGCCTGTCAGCTTATCCTTAGAAATATCGAATACCATCAGTTTCTCTTCATGAAACCCGCTGCCTGTGCCACCATACCAGTTGGGAATGAACAGATACTTGCCGCTTGTCCCTGTCAGAAGATAAAATGAAGGCTGCCAGCTTCTAACATGATTCGATTTTGTACTACCAACCAGCCAATACCATGAATCAGCTTGTTTTTTGAAAAGTGCTTCAATATAGATTGGCCGGAACTTGATATGAACTAAAACCAGCTCCTGGTCAGAGGGCACAAAGTAGAACTGAACGTTCTTCTCGTGGGCGAAATCTTTGTCCTCAAGGCCCAAAAGGTTCCCGGCTCGCGCCACACTATCCAACAAGGGGATATCCCAGAAATCTACCTCCCCTGTCCGCACGGTGCGCTGCAAAAAGAAATACTTAAAGAAGGAATGAAGCGTGCGAACATCCCGGAACTTTAAAGAGGTGTCATCTACGTACACGTCCTGCCACCGGATTTGCCAATCGTACCACTTCGGGTCGCATTTGGAGTAAGGCTTCAGCTTAGCGGCGAGTCCTTCTCTTACCTGACGCTCTAATGCCGGCTTGCAAGCACCCTGGGTAAGTATTCCGGCAAGCACAGGGGGGAAGAACAATATCAAAACTGTAGGAAAAGCTCTCCTAATAGCATGCACTCCTATTTGTTCGCATAACACATAATAAGCGCATTATCGCAGATGTTCGTGGCTGTAGTCAAGGAATTTATTTTTAGTCTCTCTGGCCAGATGGCCTGGGGCGGTGTCTGAGAGATTGATTAATGATTAACGTATTGTGCGAGTTTTCAAAAATGCGGTCTTTGGCCCAAAAATCAGGTTTTTTTTGCCCTCAACTCAGAACTTCTGTAAAAAACTTGCTTCAAGGGCTAAAAACCGAGGTTACTATAAAATACCCGCACAACGCGTTAATGATTATTGATTAGGAAAGAGAATAATGGGCCGGGTTGGATTTGAACCAACGTAGGCTTACGCCAATGGGTTTACAGCCCATCCCCTTTAGCCTCTCGGGCACCGACCCTTGTATTTGGTATATCGGACAAATTAAAAATCAGAAACAGTCGATTGTCAATAGTTATTAGCCCAATTTCATCGGGAAATAGTTTCCGGCATTGTTGAAGCTGATATCCTCGACCATTTTTCCCAGCAGGGCCATATCGGGCGGTAGCAGTCCTGCTTCGACGTCGCTGCCGAGGATGTTGCAGAGTATTCGGCGAAAATATTCGTGTCTTGGATACGAGAGGAAGCTTCGCGAATCTGTCAGCATACCGACGAACCGGCTTAAGAGGCCCATATTCGAAAGGGCGGCCATTTGTTTTTCCATTCCGTTCTTCTGGTCGAGGAACCACCAGGCCGAGCCGTACTGGATTTTGCCGGGCGCAGAGCCATCCTGAAAGTTGCCGACCATAGTGGCGACAAGCTCGTTGTCCCTCGGATTAAGATTGTACAGAATGGTTTTGGGCAGCTCCTTGTTCTTATCGAGGGCATCGAGGAATTTGGCCAATGGTCTTGCTATCTCGAAGTCGCCGATTGAATCGAAGCCGGTATCGGGGCCGACGGTTTTTAGCATTCGCGTGCTGGTATTTCTAAGGGCGCCGAGGTGAAGCTGCATAACCCATCCCGATTCATAGTCCATCAGGGCAAATTCGACCATCATCGCCGATTTGAATTTGAGACGCTCTAACGCATCCAGTTTTTTGCCGGATCTTATCTTACCAAAGATATTTTTGATTTCCGTTTCGGTATAATCTTCGGCGTAAGCGGTTTCGAGCCCGTGGTCTGAAAGGCGGCAGCCGTTTTCGTGGAAATAGTAATGGCGATTGCGGAGCGCTTCGATATATGAGGCGAAGTTAGTTATTTCCGTGTCGCAAGCTCCTTCGAGTTTATCAATCCAGGCGTTCAGGGCCGGGAGGTCTTCGACGTCCATAGCCTTGTCCGGGCGAAAAGCGGTGTGAACTTTGATTTCAAAGCCTTCTTCTCGGATTCTTCTGTGATGTTCCAGTGAATCGAGCGGGCCTTCAGTGGTGCAGACCAGCTTGACGTTCATTTTGCGCATTATGTTGCGGACACTAAACTGGGGCGTTCTCAACATCTCACTGCAGGTTTCATAGACCTCTTTTGCGGTGCCCGGATTTAGCAGTTTATCGCTGATGCCGAAATAGCGCGCCAGTTCCAGGTGGGTCCAGTGATAAAGAGGGTTGCGCAAGGTATATGGCACGGTCTCGGCCCATTTTTCGAACTTTTCATAATCGCCTGCATCGCCGGTGATATACTTTTCCGGTATGCCGTTAGCCCGCATTGCCCGCCATTTGTAATGGTCGCCGTAAAGCCAGGCTTGCGTGATGTTATCAAATTGATGGTCGGCGGCTATTTGGTCAGCCGGCAGATGACAGTGGTAGTCATAGATGGGCATTTTCCTGGCGTGTTCGTGGTAAAGAGTTCTTGCAGTTTTTGTTTGCAGAAGAAAATCTTCAGTCATAAATTCAGTGGGCATTATTTCGCACCTCGTATCTTGTGTTTTAATCGTTCAATAATCGATTATCAACAATCATATTTTCAGCCGTTCGGTAAGGACTGTGCCTTCCTTGTCAAACTGTGTAAGTAGAAGCGGCGGTGGTTCCGCCTCGGCCGGTCCAGTTGGTGTGGAAATACTCGCCTCTTGGTTTATCGACCCTTTCGTAGGTGTGTGCGCCGAAGTAATCGCGCTGGGCCTGTAATAGATTAGCGGGCAGCCGGCCGCTGCGATAGCCGTCGTAGTAGGCCAGGGCAGAGCTCATAGCGGGCATCGGAATACCCATCTGGACCGCCGTTGTAACGACTCGCCGCCAGGCGGGTTGTGCTTTCTCGACCGCCGTTTTGAAGAAGGGGTCGAGCAGCAGGTTGACCAAATCCGGGTTGTTGTCGAATGCTTCCTTTATTTTGCCGAGGAAGGCCGAGCGGATGATGCAGCCGCCGCGCCATATAAGGGCGATTCCGCCGTTGTTCAGGTTCCAGTTATATTCTTTGGCGGCGGCGCGCATAAGCTGGTAACCCTGGGCGTAGCTGACGATTTTCGAGGCGTACAGGGCCTGGCGCAGGTCGTTGGTGAGGGCTTTTTTATCGCCGGTGAAGTTCGGCTTCGGGCCGGTGAGAACCCCGGATGCTGCAGCGCGTTCTTCTTTTAGTGCCGAGAGGCAGCGTGCGAAAACTGCCTCGCCGATGAGTGTCAAAGGCTGGCCCAGGTTCAGGGCCTCAATGGCGGTCCATTTGCCGGTCCCCTTCTGGCCGGCGGTGTCGAGGATAAGGTCGATGACCTCGTTGCCGTCTTCATCCTTGTAGCCGAGTATGTCACGCGTTATCTCGATAAGGTACGAATCGAGCTCGCCTTTGTTCCACTCGGTGAAAACCTCGTGGATGTGCTGATTGGTCATTCCGAGTCCTGCCTTCATCATCTGGTAGCTCTCGCATATCATCTGCATATCGCCGTACTCGATGCCGTTGTGGACCATCTTGACGAAGTGTCCGGCACCGTTCTCGCCGACCCAGTCGCAGCAGGGGTGTCCGTCGTCGGTGTGGGCTGCGATTTTCTGGAAGATGGGCTTTATGCTTTCCCACGCCTTTGGTGAGCCGCCGGGCATAATCGCCGGCCCTCGCAGTGCGCCTTCTTCGCCGCCTGATACACCGGTGCCGATATAGAGCAGGCCTTTTTCTTCGATTTCTTTACATCGTCTAATCGTGTCGGGGAAATGACTGTTACCGCCGTCGATGATAATATCACCCTTATCCATAAAGGGCAGAATCTGCTCGATAACCATATCGACCGGCTTACCGGCCTTGACCATAATCATCACTTTCCGGGGCGGGGCTATGGAGTCGATAAAATCTTTTACCTCGTAGGCGGGGATGATATTTTTGCCTTTTGCCCTGCCTTCGGCGAACTTTTTGGTTTTCTCCGTCGTGCGGTTAAAGGCCGCTACGGTAAAGCCTTTGCTTTCCATATTGAGGATGAGGTTTTCACCCATTACCGCCAGGCCCCAGAGCCCGATGTCTGCTTTTGCCATTTCGTATTACTCCCTTTTATTGACCTTTGAATTACTAATGAAACTTGGGTGGCACCCTCAAACTTGTTTGGGGGTGTTGAAAATGTCTTATTTGAGTATTTGAAGTAATTGTTCGTTTCATTTGTTTTTCAAATTTCAATAATTGATTATTGGTTCGGAATAGTTGGTATATGTCCATCCGACAATCTATGTAATATTTCACCTGCATTATGCACGACAAGAATGTCTTTTTCTTCTTTATTTTCATAATTAGCTATATCAATCTGGTCCGGATTCATATAACCCAGATTTACCCTTCGACATCGTTCTCTACTGATGCCGGTGGCGAGCACGACGTTGACCCTGGGCTTTTCGACGCCGTTAATGTATGTGCCGATGCCTTTAACGTGCGTAGAATGCGCTATCGCTGCCCGCGGGATACCGGCGAATTTGTCCATTCGCTTAAGGAAGTAATCGCGCGTGTGATAGCCGATTTTATCAAGAACTTTGCCGTGGGTATATGAGATTTCAGTAATGTGCGGAGCATAGATAATCAGCGTTCCGCCGTCGGCGAGTATCGGTTCGAGTTTATACATCACCTTGCCGGCCGTCCAGATGTCATCGTACATCTTCGCTGTTTGTCCGAGAATTGTTTTGTATGGTTTGTCTTTATAAATGATATGGACGTCATTGGACAAGTCGGCCGCTTTTTCCCAGGCCTCTATACAATCGCCGATGAATATTCCCTTGAGCATATTTTCCACAGCCACTATGGCAAATAATTTCCGGGGCATTTTTATGAACGAAGCCGCTTTTTCAACCACGTGCCGCGGCGGCGTCCATTTGTTGCCGTTTATCACCGGGTTTGTGACCACGGCACTGAGCCAATGGAAGAAGTTTATGATTTCGCCGCCTGCGATTCCGGGAAAGAGATACTTATGTCCCCCGGAAAAGCCCACAACTTCGTGCGGGAAGACAGGGCCTAAAATGAAAAATTCATCATAATCAAAAATCAGTTTGTTAATCGCTACGTCGACTTCTTCTCGAAACAGACCACCGCTTATCCGGTGGATTTCGTCGGCGGAGATTTTCCCGATAGAAGTGAACGTTTCGGGCTTTTCCCATTCGTGATTGAAAAGTTTTACCGATGTGTATTTACCGGTACGCTCGTCTGGTGTCATACCAAGTCTTTTGCAGATTTGCTCCTGCGTCATAGGCTGGTGGGTTCCGAGCGCAACCAAACAATCGACGGCCTTTGCCTTTTGCCCCAGACAACCATAAATGATTTTGAATATGTCGCCTACCGGGCCGGAACGGGTATTATCGGGAATTAGCACTAAAACCCGTTTGTTGGCATAGTCGTTTTGCGCAAAAAACTCGGCAATTGCTTCCTGGGCCTGGTCGTTTCCAATGCAGCCATCTTTGTTTTGTCGTTCAATTACCATTATTGTCTGTTCGTCTCTTGTCCCTCGTCTTTCGTCCCTCGTCTCTCGTCCCTCGTCCCTCGTCCTTCGTCTCTCGTCCCTCGTCTCTCGTCCCTCGTCTTTCGTCCCTCGTCTTTCGTCCCTCGTCTCTCGTCCCTCGTCCCTCGTCCCTCGTGGCTTTGTGTCCCCAGGTCACAAGTCACGAATCATGTTTTTTTCCAGGGTGGTGTTTCAGGCAGGTATTTATCAAATTCAGCGATTACTTTTTCCTCGTAGCTTCCGGCGTATTGGCCGTTGAAGAATTTATCAAACGCCTCATCGTGGAATCTCTTCCAGCTCAGGGCCTCATCGCCCGGATTGATCGGATAAAACAAGGCATCGTTGGCCCTGGCCGCTTTCATATCACCCGGCGCATCGCCGACCATTAAGATGTGGTTCTTTTCATACCTGCCTTTTGTGGCGTACTCAAGATGCTGGGCCTTCTTTCCCATCTCCTGGCCTGCTATGACCTCGGCGTATTTGGCGATGTCGTGCTCTTCCCACTCTCTCGAAAGTGCCTCGCAGGGCGTAGCTGAGACAACGATAACGTCTGCCAATGGTGTGATTTTTTCGAGACTTTCCCGCACAAACGGAAACGGCGGCAAACCTTTTACAATGTCTTTTATGGCCGCATTGACCCGTTCACTCCACGCCAGCGCGTTTTCCAGTTCACGCCTGACATCCGGATTTGAGGTCTCGGCAATGGCGCGTTTAAGCCCATCATTGCTGAGTAAACTTTTAGGGTCATCGACCCAGGCAAAATAGTGTGGAAATTGCGGGACCTGAAAATTTCTGGCCTTGACCATCGGATGGGATGGCAGCAGCTCTGCTATGATACGCTTAGTTGTTTTATGCCGGTTGAACCCGCGCGTTTTGGAAAACAGGTCAGCAAATTCCTTGCACTCGCGTGCCGCCTGGGCCGCCGGCTGCAGGCCGAAATAGCCAATCAGCCAGGGACAAAAACATTCCCGCTGTTTGATTCCCATCGTATCAAAGGCACAGCCGTCCGAATCGATACCGACGAAGAAACTTTTTTTTGGCTTAAAATCCTTTAGTGCTTTTGCCGGGTCAACATCAGTCATTTTGTTCTCCTGAAAATAAAGATTTACACTCCGCTGAAGGCTGAGAAGCCGCCGTCAACGGGGACGACAACTCCGGTAACAAATTTCGCTGCATCGCTTAGCAGCCACATAACCGTTCCAATGAGCTCTTGCGGCTCACCGAACCTGCCCATCGGCGTATGCTCGATAATCGTCTTGCCGCGGGCGGTCAGCTCGCCGGTTTTCTCATCGGTCAGGAGGAACCGGTTTTGTTCGGTCAGAAAAAAACCCGGCGCAATTGCATTGACGCGAATGTCTTTGGAATAGTTTTGACATAAGTGCACCGCAAGCCATTGGGTGAAGTTGCTCACGGCGGCTTTTGCCGCTGAGTAGGCTGCTATCTTCGTCAAGGGACGAAAGGCGTTCATACTCGAAACATTCAATATTACGCCCTGGCCTTTTTCAGCCATGTCCCTTGCAAAGACCTGGGTAGGCAAAAACGTACCCAAAAAATTCAGGTCGAATACGAACCGGATTGCCTCGGCCGGCAAATCGAAAAATCTCATATCAGGCGTTGTCGTAGCTTCTTTTTTATTGCCGCCGGCGCCGTTAATCAGTATATCGACCTGGCCGAGCTCGGCTATGGTTTTCTCGCGGGCGCGCTCCAGACTCTTTTTATCCAGCACATCACACTTAATCGCAACGGCCTGGCCATTATTGGATTTAATTTCGTCGGCAACTTTGCTTGCAGCGGTTTCGATTATATCCAGCACGGCGATTTTTGCTCCGGCAGCGGCAAGTGCCCTGGCCATTGTGCCGCAGAGAACGCCGCCGGCGCCGGTAATAGTGATAACTTTCCCGGTAATGTCAAACAGCTCTTTCATTTTTTATCCTTCTCGATTAAAGGTGCTTTGGCAATTTCTTTTCCAGCGGTTTGCGTTCGAATCTCATAAAGACGGGCAGGCCGTCCTCGCCTACGGTGATGGGTGCCTCGCCCTGCACTAACGGCCGGACGTAATCCCGCATTGCATCGGTGATGTGATTGCCCTTATCATTTATAAATTCTTTGGGCACTTTCTTTTCGCCGTTGGCCACTTCCCTCAAATCCGCCAGGCCTGTTGTGCATTTGTATTCCGGGCCTTCTTCGCGAACAAGTGTTACCATTTTGGCGTTCGCACCTTCCATTGCATACCTTACCGCCATTTGCCCGCACATATAGGCCTCGTTGACGTCGGTCAGCGAGGCGAAGTGCATAGCGCTTCGCTGATTTGTGCCGAGCTTATTGAACCGTGCCTTTATGCCCACTTCTTTTTCAATCACGGCCTTGAGCATCTCGGCGACGCCGCCGAGCTGAACGTGCCCGAAACTGTCTTTACCGAATGCCCCTTTGTCTGCCGTTACATACTCTCCGTTTTCATCTTTAAGTCCCTCGCCTGCAACGATAAAAACCCTGCCCAATTCTTTGAGCACTTCTTTGACATCGCTTACAAGTTTATCGAAGGCAAAGGCAGCTTCGGGCAGATATACAAGATGCGGTGCGTCTTCGGGACAACGGTGTGCAAGACCTGTTGCTGCCGCTATCCAGCCGGCGTTTCTTCCCATCACTTCCAGAATCGTGCAGGTATCTGTTGTATAGAGTGCCTCGGTGTCCCGGCCGGCCTCGGCTGCACAGGTTGCGACATATTTTGCCACGCTGGGGTATCCCGGGCAATGGTCGGTGCAGGCAAGGTCGTTATCGACCGTCTTCGGAATGCCCATACAGACCAGCTCGTAGCCGGCATCCGCAGCGAGCTTGTTGACCTTATCGGCGGTGTCCATCGAATCATTGCCGCCGGCATAGAAGAAGTAACGGATGTTGTGGGCGCCGAAAACGTCGAGCACTCTTTCGAAGTCCGCTCTGGATTCTTCGAGTGATTTTAGCTTATATCTGCACGAACCGATGGCTGCTGCGGGTGTTCGCATAAGTTGCTCGATGGTCTCCGGCTTTTCCGCCGAGATATCGAACAGGTCTTCTTTTAACACGCCTAATACGCCGTTGGTTGCGCCTATTACGCTGCCAATTTTGCCTGATTTCATCGCTTCCTGGATTACGCCGCAGGCGCTTGAATTGATTACTGCGGTCGGCCCGCCGGACTGTGCCACGATGGCATTAGGTTTCGAATTCATCACAATTACTCCATTACAGGTTTTTACAATCTTGATTAAATCGCCTCAATGCGGCAGAATATACACCACGACCATTAGGATTTCAACAGTTTTTATTGACCTTTGAATTGCTAATGAAACTTGGGTGGCACCCTCAAACTTGTTTGGGGGTGTTAAAAATGCCTTATTCTAATGTTTGGGCTAATTGTTTGTTTCATTTGTTTTTCAAACTTCAATAGTTTTTATTGACCTTTGAATTGCTAATGAAACTTGGGTGGCACCCTCAAACTTGTTTGGGGGTGTTGACAATGCCTTATTCGGGTATTTGAAGTAATTGTTTGTTTCATTTGTTTTTCAAACTTCAATAGTTTTGGATCCACAGCGTGCGGACTCGGGGCTATTTGAGGAGTAGAATATGGCAAACTATATGATTGCACGGTTCGACGAAATTGATGTTACAAAATGTCCCTGCGGCTTTTCCCGTCGGGCCTTTGTCAGCCCGGACAACCCGGTGGCCACAATGCACATAGTTGACATTAAAGAGGATGCAAGGGTGCATTATCACAAAAAGCTCACCGAGGTTTACCTTGTCCTCGAAGGCGAAGGGCAAATGGAGCTTGACGGCGAAAAAGTGCCGGTGAAACCCTTTACCGCGATTTTTATCAAGCCCGGCTGCCGTCATCGAGCTGTGGGCAGGATGCGAATCGTCAACGTCTCAATCCCCGCCTTCAACCCCGAAGACGAATGGTTCGACTGACAGAAATACTTTTCCCCAGATAATCCGTGACAAACAGGCCGGAATATGATAATCTAAACAATACGGATGCCGTCCTGAATTAGCCGAAGCCCTGCCTGCCCTCCGTAGCTTTAGCGAAGGGGGGGGCAGCCGAAGGATTGACGCATCTGTTCGGAGAACCCTTATGCGAGATACGAAAGGACCTCAATGAAAGGGAGAAACAACTAAGGTCTCCTGTGATTCGGTAGACTTTGCCCTGCAGTGAATTGATGGTATTCAGTAAAATGAAAACCATATATCTGAAAGAACAATGCCAAAAGTAAATCCGGACATAATACATTGGGCTAGAGAAACAGCAGGACTAACCTTGGAGGAAGCTGCAAAGAAGCTTAAGCTTCATCAAGCACGAGGTGTATCTGCTGTTGATCGACTTTCTGCTTTGGAATCTGGTGACGATCATCCCACTCGATCACTTCTTACGAGAATGGCAAAACAGTATCGACGACCACTGTTGACCTTCTACATGACAGCCCCGCCCCGAAAAGGTGACCGTGGCCAGGATTTCCGAACACTTCCGGAGGATCACTCCGACGCTGATGAGGCATTGTTGGATGCACTGATTCGAAATGTAAAGGCTCGACAGAGTATGGTTCGAGCAATGCTCGAAGATGAGGAGGATACGGAACCTCTTCCATTCGTTGGGTCGCTGCGAATGTCTCAAGGAGTATCCGCAGTTCTATCATCCATCCAGAAAACAATTCAGATTGATATAGCCGAATTTCGTGGCGAGGCTTCTGCTTCCGATGCGTTCACGTTGCTGCGTGATCGAGTCGAGGCTGCGGGAATATTCGTGCTACTCATTGGTAACCTTGGAAGCTATCACACCGCATTAGACTTGGAGACATTTCGCGGATTCGCTCTCGCAGATGATATAGCACCATTTGTCGTAATCAATGACCAAGACGCTCATTCAGCATGGTCGTTTACGTTATTTCACGAACTGGTTCATATTTGGCTTGGGCAGACTGGCGTTAGCGGCTTGAGGGCGGAAATCTCAATTGAAAAGTTCTGTAACGATGTTGCGAGTGAGTTCTTGTTGCCCACATCAGAGCTTGAACAACTTGACGTTAACAACAGGACAAATTTCGAATCAGCTCAGAGACGAATCGGCAAATTTGCGATGGATCGGAATCTTAGTGCTTCTATGGTTGCCTACAAACTGTATCGAATGGGTACTATCGACTTTAAGAGCTGGAAATCCTTGAGTGAGACCTTTCGAGGAATGTGGCTTGATCAACGCAGCCAGCAACGAATAATGGCACGTGAGCAGGAAAGGCACGGACCAACTTACTACTTCACTCGTCGACATCGTATAGGCAAAGCATTGCTTGAGCTTGTTAGTTCTATGATGCGTGCTGGTGCTATAACAACATACAAAGCGGGAAAAGTGCTCGGCGTCAAGGCTAAGAACGTACAAAACCTTCTTGACGTTGGTAGATTGTTGTAGGGGATTCTGTTGCTTTACTTGTTGGATGCAAATGTTCTTATTGACGCAAGCCGGGACTACTACCCGCTTGAACGTGTGCCCGAGTTCTGGGAGTGGCTCGAGAACGCTGGCGAAAATGGTCATGCAAAGATACCGGTCGAAGTGTATGAAGAGATTCGTGACGGGAAAGACGAACTTGCGAACTGGGCAAAGCAAGACCAGATTTCAACAGCTCTTCTTTTTCAAGAGGAAGTCGATGTCTCTCTGGTCTCTTACGCAACCGACAGGGGGTACGCCTCTGATCTCACCGACGATGAGGTAGTGAAAATAGGTCGCGATCCATTCTTGATAGCTTATGCCCTCAAAAACAAGGAGAGCAGATGCGTAGTGACCACAGAGGTATCCAAACCTAAGAAGCGGCGAGCGAATCGCCATTTGCCAGATGTGTGCCGTGACCTTGGGGTGGCATGCTGCAATACTTTCGAGTTTGTACGCGCTTTGAATTTCAGCACTAGATGGAATTCTCCTTAAAGGGAATTAAAAGTGCCCGGTACTTTTTTGAGTTGTGATAGGCAACCGGGAACGCCGGCAACAAGAGCAGAGGTAAGAGAGAATAATGAAAGAGATACCGTTAGCCCCGCAAGGGGTCCTGTGGAGCAGCGGCCTGAACGCAAATGCTACTCTGCGAAGCAGCACTTCGCTGCGAAGCACGAGGGTTGATGACGCTTATGCACGATGTCATTATGGGCCTTGATACGTTGGTAGACGAGTCGTTGAATTAGGCATTAAGAAGCAGAGCACAGTCCTTGGGACTCCTTACGGAGAATAAAGAATACGGAATTTGTAATATTTAGCCCGCTGGTTTAACCGGCGGGTTTTTGTTTAAACACGAACATCCAGCATCCGGAATCCAACTTTAGCTCACTTTAGCTCACTCCTCACTATCGAAGATCCGGCCTTCCTTGGACGGAACGAGTATCAAGCATCCGGCATCGAGTATTTCAATCAAATCTGCAGGTAGCTGGAAGGTAAAATCGGAAAATTGCAAAAAATTTTTACTCCTTTTCTGACAAGCTCTTATCTCTGTCAATCCCGTCAAAAACACCCCAAATTTCGACTCAAACGTGCATGTTCAGCCAATAGTAGAGAGACAGTACAATTTGAAATTTGAGATTTGAAATTTGAAATTCACGTCGCCAATTAACTAATTCACCAATTACCAATAACAAAGGAGCAGTTATCATGTCCACCGAAGCACAAATCCTCGCAAACCGCCTAAACTCCCAAAAATCGACCGGCCCATGCACCAGCGAAGGCAAGGCCGCAGCCTCACAGAACTCCGTCAAACACGGCCTTTTGGCCCGTCAGACCGTAATCAGCTCAGAAAGCCAGGCCGACTTCGACCTCTACCGCGACCTGATGCTAAGCGAGCTGGCCCCCGACAGCCCTATGGAATTTATGCTCTCCGAACGCATTGTCAGTCTTTCCTGGCGGCTAAAACGGGTCGGACGCATCCAGAACCAGACCATCGACGCCCTGAACGCAGATAATACCTCCTCCCCACTGGCCAAACTCACCCAATCCCTGATTTCCAAACTCCATGGCCAATCGCAGGCCGCTCCCTCCACCTCTGCTCCCGACCTAACTCTGGGCCGTATGGCCATAAAGGACTTCTCAAATGCAAGGGTCCTCGACCGCCTCCTGATGTACGAACGACGAATAGAGCACAGTCTCTACAAAACGCTCCTCGAGTTTCAAAGACTGCACCTCATACGAAATCTGGAAAATCCCAACGCCGCCGATGAAGAAACCGCCTATCCAGCCCAGCTTGCCAAAAGTTTATTACCTTAATTATGCAAAACGAACCCAATTTCGGGAAAGCCCAAATGAATGTAAACGTATTTCCAACAAAGGATTACGAAAATAAATCCAATTGGACACTTGGTGAAAACGAACCCAAAACGAACCCAATCAAAGCCAATTTCACCTCCGCCCAAAAGCCTGCTGCAGCAGTCCGAGGTCAGATGTCTGCACTCGGTCATCGGTTCTCTGTCAACGAACGAGGCGTAAAAAATCGTTCGCCGCGCCTGCTTATTGACCCGGTGTTGCCTCTTTACCCCGTTAGAAAGACTGCCTTTTGGAAGGGAATAATATTCTCTACAAATTTGAGAAATGGGGGGGGCTTTAATACTCCGTCCGAAATTTCTAACGGGGTTTACAGACCAGGCAATGATCGGTATTATAGCCGGCATATACGCCGATGTAGCTCAATGGTAGAGCACAGCTTTCGTAAAGCTGAGGTTGTGGGTTCGACTCCCTCCATCGGCTGTGTGAATCTCCAGGAAAGGTACAATTCGCTTCAGGAAATCCTCAAAGATCTGGGTAAGGTTGTTGTCGCATACTCCGGCGGGGTGGATAGTACGTTTCTTTTGAAAGCGGCGGTCGATACACTCGGCTCTGAAAATGTTTTGGCCTGTATTGCTAAGGGAGCGTCTCTGCCACAAAGCCAGTACTCCAGAGCAATTGAGGCGGCAAAAAACATAGGTGCCAAAGTTCAAACTGTCGAGCCGAATGAATTGGCCGATTCGGCATACTCAGCGAACAAAGCCGACCGCTGTTTCCACTGCAAATCGCACATCTGTAAGATTCTTTTGGAGATCGCCAAAGAAAAGGGCTTTGAGCACGTTGTGTTTGGGACCAACTACGACGACCTCGACGATTTCCGTCCCGGCAACCGGGCAATGAAGGCCTTTGGGATCCGCTCGCCACTGGCGGAGGCCAAGCTCACCAAGGATGACATTCGCCAGTTAAGTAGAGACTTGAATTTGCCCACAGCCGATATGCCTGCGTCACCCTGTCTTGCCTCGCGAATCAGCTATGGTCTGGAAGTTACAGAGCAACGGCTGAAACAAATCGAGGAGGCCGAAGACTTCCTGAAAACATTAGGCCTGGTTGAATTCCGCGTTCGCCATCACGACACCATTGCCCGAATCGAAGTTCACGCCGAAGATATAGAGGAAATTACGACTGAGCCGGTCAGCTCGCAAATTGTTGAAAAATTAAAATCGCTCGGCTTCAAGTTCATAACCGTTGACCTGCAGGGCTTCCGCAGCGGTTCGCTCAACGAGCCGCTCTCAGAGGAGGAGAAGCGAAAAAGCCTTTAGCCGGAGCATCGGCAACTAATCCGGCAAGCCGCTTGCCAGTATAATTAGGAGGTTTTCGATGATGTATAAGTATGGAATCACCATTGTCCTCGCGATCGTTATGGGAGGCTGCCATTACTCCTCGTCATCGGGCGATAATGCTGTAGAGATAAAGAAAGGTCATTATGGTAAAGGTTCTTCGGAGGTTGTTAACGGGCTTCAACTTGTCCTGTCGTCAAAAGTTCGGCCGGATGGCCAGCCAAAACTTGTAATTCACCTCAGGAACGCCGGTTCCGAACCTATCGAGATTGTTGACATGGCGCCATTTTTTCTGGAAGTGCAAGAGAGTCCGCGACATTGGCGAGCGTTCCAACACCCCCGATGGGATAGTAGCAAGCTTGGTAAAATGTTCACGTTCGACCCCGGTCATGATGAGTCGGACACTGAATCTGTTTCTGAATTCGCCACACTGCCGCCCGGGAAATATCTTGTTCGGGTTAGCATAGTGTTTGACCGGGGAATGTCGCAGAAGTACAAATCGAACCGTCTATGGACGGGTGTCCTCAGGTCGAACACTGTCGAAATAAAAGTGCCAAAGGATGAAGGTGACAGCCCTCTTCCCTGATGGAGTTTAAGCCCCATGTTAAATATTCGCCTAATAGCCAATTGCGCAGCCGTCCTTGCGTGGGTCGGAGCCGCCGAAATACCGGCGTGGGTTTGCTTTGCGCCAGATGCCCTGATATCCGCCGAATGCCCCTACGCCGGCTCGGAGCTTGTGGCCCATATCGGCCAGTTTGCGTTTTACCGACTCGTCAATGTGTCTTTCAAACGCGACGGTACCCGGCCCAACCATTTTGTATCCGGTGGGTGTGGAGCTTTCGGAATGCTGGACGCGGGGCTGTTCACCGGCCTGCTGCACCGACATACCGAAATCGATGAGGTTCATCAGCACCTGGGCGTGTCCCTGCGGCTGGAAATCGCCGCCCATCACTCCAAACGAAAACAACGGTTTGCCGCCCCGGGTCACAAATCCGGGAATGATGGTGTGAAACGGCCGCTTGTGCGGCTCCAGTTTATTCAGGTCGTTCGGATTAAGCGAGAACAATTCTCCCCTGTTCTGCAGGCAAAAGCCCAGACCGTCGGGCACCAGATGCGAACCCCAGCCGTGGTAAGTACTCTGGATGAGTGAAATCATATTGCCTTCTTTGTCAGCGGCGGTCAGGTAAATGGTGTCGGACGGGCCGGTCAGCCTGCCCGCGGCCACTTTTTGGGCGGCGCGTCTGGGATTGATTAGCTTGGCCCGCTGTTTGCCGTATTCTTTGGAGATAAGCCGTTTTAAGGGGACATCGGCGAAGTCCATATCCGCGTAGTAAACCGCGCGGTCCTCGAAAGCCAGTTTCTTGGCCTCGATGAAAAGATGCAGATGCTCGGCGGAGTTCGGCTTTAATGACGAGATGTCAAAATTCTCCAGCATATTTAATATCTGCAAGGCGGCAATGCCCTGGCCGTTCGGCGGAAGCTCCCAGACGTCATAGCCACGATAATTCGAGGTTGCCGGCTCGACCCACGTGGCGGTATGGTCGCGAAAGTCGCGCATCGAGAAGCGTCCGCCCTGTGCCTTTGAGAACTTGACGATTCTTTCGGTGACTTCTCCCTGATAAAAAGCCGCTGCGCCGCCTTTGGCGATAGTCTCGAAAAAGCTCGCCATATCGGGGTTTTTGAAGATGTCCCCGAAGCGGCGTCCTCTGCCGTCCGGCGAGAAGATGCGGGCGAGGGTTGGAAATCTCCTGGCGTCGATTGGCGGCCAGGCGATTATCGGAGAGACAGCGAAACCATTGCGCGCATAATAAATGGCCGGCTCCAGAACCTTCGCCATGCTGAAGCTGCCGAACCTCTGCCGCAGTGCTTCCCAGCCGCTCACACAGCCGGGCACGCTCCAGGAAAGTGGGCTGTATGCCGGGATACGTTTCAATCCGAGCGCCAGGGCGTCACGCAGGTTCCAATCGTAAGGTGAGCGGCCGCTGGCGTTGAGACCGTACAGCTTCTTGTCCTTTTCGACCCAGGCGATGGCAAACAGGTCGCCGCCCGGCCCACAGCTCATCGGCTCGACCACGCTCAACATTGCATTGGCACAAATCGCAGAATCGAGAGCATTGCCGCCCGCTTTGAGAATGTCGATGCCGGCCATACTGGCCAGCGGCTGGCTCGAGCAGACAATTCCGTTTTGACAGACTACGGTCGAACGGTTTTGATTTCTATTGCGCAGCATCTTGCGGTCGATAAACACGCTGTCAGTTGCCGCATCGGTGCCGCCGCCCCGGGCAAAAGATGAATCCCAGCCCAGAAGGGCCGATGTACAAGCACCTCCGGCAAGTTTTAGAAATGAACGCCGTTTCATCGTTTTTTCTCCTTATATGTATTTGGGACTTTACAAGTTTTCTGACTTGTGCAGGCGGTCAATTTTCAAATAACGCCGGTATCGTCGCAGCGGCGCAGTCGCGGCTCCGGTCTTGTTGGAAGTCCGTCGCGCCAAAGCTGACGGATTCGTTAAACTGATTTGTATTTACCCTCATCCTTAAGCCTGCTTTGCCAGAGCGGCGGCGCCGATTATGCCGGCATCTTCTCCCAGTGTGGCAAAACATATCTCGACCGGCTCTTTTTTCAGAGACCAGATATATTCGTTGAAGAAATCCTGTATTCGGGCGAGCAGCGGTTCGCCGGCAGCAATCATTCCGCCGGCAAAGACTATCCGCCTGGGCTCGGTGATATGCAGCATACTTATACAGGTAAGTGCAAGTGCTTTGGCTGTCCCATCGGTTATTTTCTTTGCCAGCTCATCGCCGGCGGCCAAGTGTTCGTAAACATCTTTGCTGGTTATTTTGCCCTTTTCGTCGAGCACTTTTTTTAAGCTGGATTCGTTTCCCGCTTCGATGGCTTCGGTCGCTCTTTTGGCCGTCGCATCGGCGGAGGCATACGCCTCCACGCAGCCCTTTTGTCCGCAGTTACATCTTCTGCCGTCGGGGTATATGATGATATGTCCCAATTCTGCCGCATTTTCGTCGCATCCGTGCACCAGCTTGCCGTTGCTGATAACTCCGCCGCCTATTCCCGTACCGAGTGTAAAAAAGACCATATCGCCGGCACCTTTACCGGCCCCGACAACGTATTCACCCCAGCAGGCCACATTTGCATCGTTATCGAAAACGACGGGTGCGCCGAGCTTTTCATTGAGCATTTGGCAGATTGGAACGTTTTTGAATTTTGGCATGTTAGTGGACTTTATTATGATGCCCTCGGTGTATTTTGCCGGTCCCGGCGTTCCTATACCTACTGCGGTGATGTCCTGCAGGGAAAGACCCGAATCAACAAGCAGTTTTTCGACCGTCTGGGCCATTTTGTCAATGACGACGTCCGGTCCCATATCCGCTTCGGTCGCCACTGCTGTTTTACGGATAAGCTTTAGCTCAGAGTCGAAGCAGCCAATTTTGATATTGGTGCCGCCCAAATCGATGCCGATAAAAATTTCGTTCATAGTTCGTATCTCGCATTTTAAGAAAAATTAGATATCAAACGGGGTACCACTTGCTCAATCCGGATAGCCGTCAGGGTGCTCGTTGTGCCATTGCCAGGCGGTGGCTACTATTTTTTCTAATTCGGGCAATTCGGTTTTCCAGCCGAGCTCATTTTTGGCCCTTGTGGCGTCGGATGTTAATACTGGTGCATCGCCCGGCCGACGGTCTGCGGCTATAACCTTAAAATCTTTACCCGAAACCTTTTTAACCGTTTCGATTACCTCTGCAACTGAATAGCCCTCGCTGTTGCCTAAGTTATATATCAACTCGCAGCTTTGGTCCAATTTGTCCAGTGCCAGCAGATGCGCCCTGCACAAATCGTCGATATGAATGTAGTCGCGAATGCAGGTTCCGTCCGGCGTAGGATAATCGGTTCCGTAAATTGGGACTTGGGGGCGTTTTCCCATCGCCGCCTGGATGGTCAGCGGAATCAGGTGCGATTCAGGCCGATGGTCTTCACCGAGGGAGGCGTTATTCCCTGCACCGCAGGCATTGAAGTATCTCAAAGATGCGTACCGCAGTTTTCCTGTTTGGCTTTGGTAGTAACACATTCTTTCAGCCGCCCACTTGGTTTCCCCGTAAGGGTTAATCGGCTTTTTCGGTGAATCTTCAGTAATCGGCACTCGCTCGGGTCTGCCATATACCGCGGCAGTGCTGCTGAAAACAAGATTCCGGACACCGGCCGCTTCCATCGCGCTCAACAGGGTCTGCGTGCAGGATACATTGTTGTAATAGTACTTAAGCGGCACCTGTACCGATTCGCCGACCTCGATGAGGGCGGCAAAGTGCATCACCGCCTCGATTTTGTATTTTTTGAGCGTCTTGACGAGCAGTTCATAGTCGGCTAAATCGCCCTGAACAAGGTCGGTGCGGGCGACCGCCCGTCTATGGCCTGTGCTGAGGTTGTCAAAAACCACCGGCTCATACCCTTCGGCAGCCAGCATCGCCGTCATATTACTGCCGATATATCCTGCTCCGCCGCAAACCAATATTCTCATATCTCGTTACTCGTATCTCGTGAAGCGTATCTCGTATTTCGCTTCACGCTTCACTCTTCGCGCTTCACGTGTTTTTCAATCCGCTTCAAAATCTCTGTTGCGAGCATAGTGTCGTTGCCCAAATCGACCCAGGCCATACCTTTTTTCTGCTGGGGGTGTAGTGCTAATATTTGCATTGCCGGGCTGCTTTGCGAAAACATCCGGTATGCCCGTGCGCTGCTGCTGATTTGCTGCTCAGGCAGGGACAGTCTGCTTACCTTCACATTGCAGCCGATATACAATTGCCCGCCCTGTTGGCTTATATTTAATTCTGCAACCCTTCGAATACTGTGCAGGTTTGCCTCGGTAGAGTTAAAAGCCCCGACGTTATCGCTGCGCCAGAATTCGAAGAATTGCGCCCCCGGCAATGGCCTGGTTCTTATAAGCCCTCGCTCGGCGTCGGCCTTGTCGATAGTAAAGTGCATTTTGCCGAGAACATCCTCGGCTGCCTGCATTGCCTCGGCCTTATCCATACCCGGCACGCAGATTTGCTCGACCGCTTTGAATTGCTGCTGTTTGGCACAACCCGCCGGAAAACAGAAACCCATACAGGCCACAAACAACAGTGTTCTGAATTTGTTCATTGTTACACCTCAATTAGTAACTGGCCACTGGTGATTATTTAACCAGTTTCCAGTTACCAGTTACGATATTAACCAAGCTTTGAAATTTTCCCAAAATCGGGCTGATTATATATGCAGTGAGCTTTTAGCTCAAGAACGAATTGATTTTCTCAAATCAGGGTGTGTATGGGAAAATACCGCCTATTTCGGAGTACTCACCCATATTGATAAGTTCGAGGTCGTTGAGTTTTTCGACCAACGGGCGGGCAATTTTATTTTAGAATAACTCCCCACTCCGTAACTGTGAAACCATCCCTGGTAAATGGAGGTATAACCGGTTCTTGTATGTTGAGGTTATTATCTTCCATGCCTCTAACTGAGTAAATAAGCCTGATAAGGCTCTCCGGTTGCGCAGAAAACTCAAGCTTTATCATCTCCTCAAGTTCGCCTCTATACTGCGGGTATATCGCATAGTAGGGATACTCTGTCAGAATTGGTATCCAGTATTCGATAAAATCGTCTATCTCCTTTTGGTTAAACCCTGTCTGTCCCATATTATTCCTGAAGAAATCTTCCAGTTGTTCTCTAATCACCACCCAGCCGGCGGTATACTGCCCGTAGTCGGGCTGCAAACTTTCGTAGAAAAGGTACTCAAATTGGCCGTCAATAATCCCTGATGGCTCCACAGTTATATGCCAGCCATCGTTATAATCGGGAACAGATGTCGTGATTCGACCTCCATGTGGAAAAACGATATCCACATCCAGCTCTATTGTTTCTTCAGGATAAAGATAAATATTTGGTTTGAACGCCTGGTAATGGTCAGGAAAGAAAAAGTCCTGGTATTGGCCCTGAATTTCTACTTCTTCCAGATAACATTCACTATAACTCCAAAATTCAAAGCAATAACTACCCGGCGGCAAATCTGTAGCAAACCTTCCCTGCTGGTCGGTCTGGAACTGAGTAACAACAGTATTCCCATCTACAACGTTTACATCAGTATTTGGAAGATAACGGTCAGAAAAAAACGCCTGAATCATAAAGATCGCGCCGTTGAACTTCCCGGGGACTATCGGGTCCAGGTCCACATCTACCGTTATAAAATTATTGGGGGGTGAACCAAATGCTTCACAGTAGTAAATTTCCGTATAATATCCATCTCGGCTGGCATAAACATAATACATCGCTGGTGGATAACTGTAAGGCTCTTCTTCATAAACGAGAATGGTAACTTGGCCTTCTTCTTCGATGGTGGCAGTTTCCAGAAGGTTGCCCCAGCCGTCAGAATAAATTTCGAGCAGAATATAATTATTCCCGCGCCGCTGCCGGGCGAATATAGCAAAGTCCACAAAATCGACGGCCTGGCTGCGGTCAAGGTCGCTGGGGATGCACTCACCTGTGTCAAGCCAATAGTCAACGAACACTTTCAGGTCACTAAAATCTACTGCCCAGTCATTGGTTAAGTCGGCAATACTGCGCCAATTGGCCGGTGTCTTACTCGCTTCGGCTGTCCCGCCGTAGGCGCCCATATTGATACGAACATTATTTGGGTCGTTCGGCTCATCGCCCAAAGGACAACCCGGATTGCCAGCGTCAATACAAGGGCTGGTATTGGCATCATATACCCAGTCGTTTTGGTTCGGATCCCACCTATCTGCTTGCGACTTCAAATGATAATCTTCACTATTCGGGTCTGCAAAGCATGGGTCGATATCGATATTGCCCAAACCCCATTCGATTGCATCACAAGGGTCATAACAGGCTACTTGCCCGCCCTTCAGGTCCGTATAGCTGATGGTAATTGTTGAACCATCGTTGTTCCATATCTCGTTGCCCTTATCCCACAGGATACAATTGGTTATCTTTAGTATATTCTGAGATTGTTCACGATTGGAATCACAAGCCACAGCTTCTCCAATGGGTGCCTTATTTTTAGCAAAAATGCAATTATTTAATGTAAGATTGGTGCTATTGTGACAGTACACTCCACCACCAGAATTATCAGCCGAGTTTCCACTAAATATACATTTGCTCAGCACGGGACTGCATCCTGCGTGTGAAATCCCACCGCCACGGTAACCAGCCGAGTTGCTACTAAACGTGCACTTAACCAATACTGGGCTACTTCCCTGCACGCCATCCATTCCCCCAGCGAGGTGCTTGGCCCTGTTACCTCTGAATGTGCAATTGGTCAGTATTGGGCTGCTGTTGTAGTTGTATATCCCACCGCCGCCTATGTCTGTCGAATTCTCGCTGAATGTACAGAAGTTTAGTATTGGGCTGCTGTTCTCGTTGTACATCCCGCCGCCGAATCTCGCTACGTTTCCGCTGAATATGCAGTTGGTCAGCGTCGGGCTGCCGTACTCATTATACATCCCGGCACCGCTGTCGTGTGCCCCGGAACTGTTGGCATTTCCGGCAGTGACGGTGAAGCCGTCCAGCACAGCCGTCGCGTCTGTCCCGCTGCCAGTGACAACGTGGCAGCTGTTCTCCGCTCGGGTGGGCTCATCCAGTAAGTCTGCAGGGTCGTTCACGTCAGCGTCATTGCCGTTAAGGTCGCCGCTCAGGATGGTTTCGTACAGTTCGATGTTTTGGGCATTGGGGTCTGGTTCACCGTAGCCGGCGTAGCCACCCTTAATGGTTACGCCGTTGATGAGCTGGAAACTGGCTTCCCGGTCGCCGCTGCCACCGGGCATGGCTAAGTTAGTATCGGGTGTATAGATACCCGCAGCTACGCGGATTTCTACCGGTTTGACCGCCGAATTGGCATCAGTCAGGCCATCCTGAAGGTAGTTATAAGCATTAGTCCAGGATGAGCCGTCATAATCAGGCCCTGGCGCATCGGCGTCAACGTATATAATTTGTTCGGCCTGGCAGGGAATGGCCAAAAACAGTAAAGCAAAGCCAAAAATCCACTTTTTCATTTTGATACCCTCCGAAAAAGCTTATGCTTGACTATCATTTTAGCGCAAAGACAGCACGAATTCAACCAAAAAAAGATTATATTTGCTCTTTTTTGGGGCTTTATCGTGCTGAGAAGTGCGGAGAATCCGGTCAACAAGCGAACCGACGGCTCTCTCAGGTAACAATCTTACTGATGTCGATGAGGTACATCTGCCGGCCGATATCTGCGTGCGGCGAATCAATAACGACGCTTCGGCCATCGGGACTGAAACGCGGGTGCGTATCGCAGCGCCATTCGCCTTTGTATTGCGTAGGTAAATAGAAGTGGCCAAGCGGAACTTTCTTGCCGGTCGCTACGTTATAGAGATAGACGTGCTGTTTTCGCTCTTTGTCCGGATAGGTGTCGTTGAGAATCCACACACTGCCCGGCAGGTAACTGCAATGTCCGTTTTGCGTTAAAACGTCCTTGCCGACGACTTCGACTTTATCTGTACCGTTCTCATAGAGATAAAAGGCGTTTCCGTGTGAAGGGTGCCAGGCCCAGGCGAGGATATGGCGGGTATCGCGCCAGATAAAGTGAGAGGTACGGCCATAGTCGTCCACGACGTGAATGTCCGTACCATCGGGTTTGGCGGTAAGCATTCGCGTGCCGAAGCCGCGCTGCCCCTTAGCCCGCCAGCGATGCAGGAAGATGAATCGAGAACCGTCGGTATTGAACAGCAAATGATTGAAATAATGTTTGGCGTCTTTCGGATCGCCGGGAATCCGCCCAAATTTGGCGATGTCGGCGATAGAGATGATTAGGTTTTGTTTGCCAGTATCGAGGTCGACCCGGTAAATGCCTGAGTCCTTCGGTGCCGGGTCGTCTGCGTATGGGTCGGGCAGTCCTGCGTAGCCGTAGCCGGGGCGCATCGCATTGACACGCCGGAAATCCGGCGCCACGGCGGTGCGGCCGTTGGGGCTGACGGTGTAAAACGGGTGCGGCAGCGTTCGCTTTTTGCCGGTGGGGACGTCAAGAATATAGGAGACAAATCGGCCGCCTTGTCGGTCGTTCCACATAATTTCGGTCTTCGAGCGGGGCCGCCACTGGAGCATACAACCCTGCTGCCAACACCATGCGCGGCTCTCGCCGAGTTCCGTCCAGTTCGGCCTTTTAGACGGACCGTCTTTCAAATCCACCATCCCGACCTTGATGACATCGTCGGGTTTGGGGCTGCGATGCTCGAAATCAACCTCCATCCCGAGCACGTAGCGGCAGGTAGGGTCGAACTGGAGTTTATCGTAGTAGCCGAACCAGTGGAATTTTGGCCCGTGAGTGATAGCCCGGACAGGAGGCAGGCTTTCGATTTGCAATTTTCGATTTGCAATTTTCGATTTGGCTCCGGCTGCCAGGTCAGAAAAACCTGCTAATGCCAATGTGCCGCCAGCTACACGGCGCAGCAATTCGCGACGGGTCAGTTTAATATCGTCCATATCAGTTTCCTCCACTTTCGACTGTTCTCGGTACTCGATACTCGGTGTCGAGCATCCAGCATAGATTATAGAATTTCTAACTGGATTCGCAACTAAAGGTTAACTTGTTTTAACGCCGATATGGATGTTATCCAGTTTATAGTGTATCTGGGGGCCCCATTTTGCGACTGATTGCAAAACGGGAACCCCGGGGAGTATTGCGGTGTCCTCGATGCAGACACAATCCGTTGCAGATAAAGTACTTGCGTTGCCTTTAGGACGGAACGTCAAAGATTTCCTCGACTATCTAACGGTTGAGGCCGGCCTGGCTAACAACACTGTTTTGGCTTATGGCCGCGATTTGAAGAGCTTTCTGAGCTATTGCAAGTCCAATGGAATAAGGCAGTTACAGCAAATAAACCCGGCCCTTATCCAGAACTATCTGGCGCTTCTGTCCAGGAGCAATAAAGCCGAAAGCTCGATTAAGCGCTGCCTTGTCGCTATAAGGATGCTCCTGCGGTTTGCCAAACTTACCGGCCTTGTCGAAGAAGACTTCACCACACTCCTTGAAGGCCCAAAGCTCTGGCAGAAACTGCCGACTATTTGCAGTAAAAACCAGGTTATCAGTATTATTAACGCCCCTTCAGCGGGCGAACCTTTTTACCTTCGTGACAAAGCAATGCTTGAATTACTCTACGCCACCGGCATGCGTGCCAGTGAGTTAGCCGGCTTGAAAACCAGCGATTTGAACCTTGATATCGGCTACTTGCGCTGTCTGGGCAAAGGTAATAGGGAACGCATAATCCCGCTCGGCAAAGCTGCCATCGCAGCAGCAGTGGAGTACCTGGCAAAGCTGCGGCCGAAGCTGGCCAAGTCATTCAGTAGCGATATTCTACTGCTCTCTCGAACAGGCCGGCCTTTAAGTCGTATTGAGATTTGGAGATTAGTTAAAAAATACGCAATTCGTGCGGGTATGCCCAGAAATCTAACCGTTCATACATTGAGACATTGCTTCGCAACGCATCTGCTGGCCGGCGGAGCTGATTTGCGAAGCATCCAGGAAATGCTCGGGCATGTGGATATAGCCACCACCCAGATTTATACACACGTTGACCAGGAAAGGTTGCGAAGTATTCACAAAAAGTTCCACCCAAGGCCGTAGGATCGTGAATAGCAGCTCGTGATTCGAGCCGCGAAACATGAGACTTGACTTGGGTGGGTTTCGAGGTTATTATGGTTCAATTGAGACGCAGAGTTTTGTTTAAGGTCATCCGGATGAGTGCAAAACGGCTATATCTGGTAATATTGCTGCTGGTGATAGGATGCCAGCAGGCCGGCGTTGGTGCAAACAAACCGGTCTCGCTGGCTAATGAAGCAGTCGCAGAGGCCGAGCTTGACAAGCAATTGAAAATCAACAGGGACGCCTTGCTCAAAGGCACAAGTGAACAGATGCGTATCGATGCGGCGACTGTAATGCTGTTTAGTGAAAACCCGCTGGCCAGAAAAATTCTACTTGCCGTACTGAAGCAGACTGAAAATAGCGCTGCCCGAGTGGCTGTCTGCAAGGCATTGAGTCAAACCAGAGCGGCGCAGGAACGCATAAAGGAAAAGGGCGACTTTATCCAGCCGATGCTTGAAATCCTGACCACCGAGGAGGATTTTGCCACGGCGAAATTGGCCGCTGAAGCAACTTTGATTTTCGAGTATGAGCAAATACAGCAGCACCTTGAAAAAATAGCAACAGACACTTCACTGTCGGCCAAAGTAAGATTGAATGCAATATATGCGCTCAAACTTCAGCCGGCCAAGGAAGCGATACTCAAACTTATGGACCTGCTTGATGACCCTGAAAAACAGATAGCTGACGCGGCTGAGAAAGCCCTGATATCCCTCAACATACCCATAGGTGAAGACGCCGGAAGTCGCAAGCAAATCAGGGATGAATTCAACCGCATGGGCAGAGAGGAATTTCTGAGGGTTTGGAAAGTTCGCCAACAACAGGAAAAGCGAATGCGCGAGCTGGTAATTCAATTGAACTTGTGGAAGGGGAAGTATTTATTTGCACTGGGTAAGATATACAGTGATTTCGGCGATGACGCAGCTAAAAAAGGCAAATTTTTAGCTGAGCATTTGGGTGATTCAGAGGTGGATGTAAGATTGTGGGCGCTGCAAAAGGTCTCCGAATGGAGAAAAGGGACCAACCCCAATTTGCCGGATGAATTGGGGCTTATTCTGGTCAGTTTGATTTCGGACCAGGACAGAAGTGTTCGGCTGAAAACAGCAAAGCTGCTCTCTTTGATGGAGGAGCTGAATTCAGCCGAAAAACTTCTTGAACAACTCAAAACCGAACAGGACGATGAGGTCAAAATGGAGCTGTTCGTTGCGCTCGGCAGAGCGTGTTACTACGCCTTTTTGCCCACTTCAGTGGTCAAGGTCCCAAAGGAGATAAGAAAACAGACCCTCGAATGGGCTGCAGAGTACCTGGCCGAGGAGGAGCCGAAAAAAGCTCGAAGCGGTGCGGAAGTCATAAAAAAGATGCTTGAGCAGGATGGATTAACCCCTGCGGAGGTTAACAAATACCTTGGTTTGCTTGTCGAAAGATATAACCAGCAAAAGAATAAGCTCGACGGGGCCCTGCGAGGAGAATTGCTCAGTGCAATGGCGGACCTGTGCGCGCAGAGCGTTTGCCAGGCGGAATCAGCCAGGCTTTTTAAGCCCTTATTTGAGGAAGCACTGAGCGACGAAACAGATTTGGTTCGGGAAGCAGCGGTAAATGGGCTTGTCTATATTGACAAAGTAAAGGCAATTAAAATATTGAGGGATTTTGTCAAAGACAACAGTGAAATCGTGAGAAAGAAGGTAATAGAACTCGCCGGTGAAGTTGGAAACCAGGATGATTTGGTTTGGCTGAGGGACAAGATAGGGTTGACCGCCGAAAGCGAGCTGGCCTGGCAGGCAATGCTCAAAATATTCAAACGCTCCGAAGCTGACGTCCTGGCCAAATGGGTAGGCAAATTCGACTTGCCAACGACAAATACTAAAGGCAAGTTATCTGATGAGCAGAAGGTCTCCTTTCTTGAGATGGCAGAGCGAAAAGCCGCTGGCGAAAATAAGCTAAAAATACTCAGAGATATTAGAAAGAAATTGGCTGAGCTTTACAAAAAAAGCGGCGATTTTGAAAAGGCGGCAAAGTATTTAGGGATGACGCTTAAAGATGCCCAGACCGCCGAGGAAAAGGAGTCAATTCTGGCCGAGTTGATGGATGCGTATTTGAGATGGCCAAATGTGAAGTCTGCGAAGGATTTGGTGGCTAATTGCTTACTGGAAAAAGACTTAGACCCTAACAGTGCCATTGTGGGCGCAATTGACAATTATCTAAGCAGCCCGCCTGCTGGAGCTGACCCTGAGGTGGTGTTAGAAGCATTAACCCAGATAAATCCCCCCCCTGAAAGACCCAAATGGCTTGAGCAGGTGAAACTCTGGGCCGGCCGTCTTGGCCGGGCCAAAGAGTCGGATAAGCCAAAAAAAGGCAGTAATTAACCGGGATTTAGTTTGTAATTGGCGCAAGCATTTGTATGTTGTTGCGGTGATACAAGGATGGTTTCGGCGTGATTTTTGCAAGAAAATATAAAAATTTTTTGTTTTTTTAGTTTTTTCCCATTTTTTTAGTTTTTTATGTTTGCACTTTTACCGTTTGTTCTATAAAATACCGGGTTTATATTAAAAGCTGATGGGAGTTACCAGTTCCTGCGCTTAGTGTATAGGTTTATTGGGGCAGGAAGAGAGGGTTTGGTTCATCTTTTGCGGCCTGGAAGCTGGGGAGAGTTGTTCTTTGTCAATTCACCGCAGAGCGGCGAACGGTGAATTTAGTATTGCTGCTGTAGCTCAGTGGTAGAGCGCGTCCTTGGTAAGGACGAGGTCATGGGTTCAAGCCCCATCAGCAGCTAAATGTAAGCAGGTCAAGCTCAGATAGCTTGCACCGTACCGAAAGAGCTTCGGCTCACGCCATTTGGGTGCGGAATATCAGTAGTCTTGAGTCTTGGCTGTGAGATGATAGAGGTTTGAAAACACTTTTTTGGGAATCCGATAGGTGAGTGAATAAATACTAACCCGGCACAGTGGAGGTTTATATTAAGATGGCTAAGGCAGTGTTTGAGCGGACAAAACCACATATCAATATTGGAACCATTGGTCATATTGACCACGGTAAGACGACACTGACGGTGGCGATTATGAAACGGCTGGCACATAAAGCCGGCGCCGGCAATATTAAGGAGTTTGACGAAATCGATAATGCGCCGGAAGAGAGGGAGCGCGGCATTACGATAAACACCGCGCACGTGGAGTATGAGACGACCAAGCGTCACTATGCCCACATTGATTGTCCCGGGCACGCCGATTACGTCAAGAATATGATTACGGGGGCGGCCCAGATGGACGGGACTATTCTGGTTGTGGCGGCAAACGACGGTCCTATGCCTCAGACCCGCGAGCATATTCTTCTTGCGCGTCAGGTCAATGTGCCGAAGATTGTCGTTTTTCTGAATAAAGTGGACATGGTTGACGACCCTGAGCTGCTGGAGTTGGTTGAGCTGGAGACAAGGGAGCTGCTGAGCAAGTATGAATTTCCCGGCGATGATATTCCTATTATAAAGGGCTCGGCTTTAAAGGCGATGGAAGATGCGGGTAAGAACGACGAGGTCTGCAAGTGCATCGACGAGCTGATGGAGGCGGTTGACGAGTATATACCGATTCCGGAGAGAGAGATTGACAAACCGTTTCTTATGCCGATAGAGGACGTTTTCAGCATTAAAGGCCGGGGTACCGTCGGCACAGGCAGGGTTGATCGCGGCAAAGTCCGCGTTGGCGAAGAGGTTGAAGTCGTCGGGTTGGCAGAAGAGACGCGAAAGACGGTTGTTACCGGCGTAGAGATGTTCAACAAGACGCTCGATGAAGGCCAGGCCGGCGACAACATCGGCATACTTTTGCGGGGCGTGGAAAAGAAAGAATTGGAGCGAGGCCAGGTTGTCGCAGCACCCGGCAGTATTACTCCACATACCAAGTTTCACGCCGAAGTCTATGTTCTGACCAAGGAAGAAGGGGGTCGTCATACACCGTTCTTCCCAGGATACAAGCCACAGTTTTATTTTAGAACAACCGATGTTACCGGTTCGGTTCATTCATTAATGAGCCGCGAAGGTAAGAGTGCAGAGATGTGTATGCCCGGCGATAATATAACGATGGAGGTGGAGATTATTTCCCCTATCGCTATGGAGGATGGCCTTCGCTTTGCTATTCGTGAGGGCGGCAGGACAGTCGGCGCCGGTGTGGTAACGAAAATCCTTGCCTAAGAATCTCTGAATGACCGTTGACCCCTGCCGGCAACAAGCAGGGTGGCAAAAGTAAAGGTGCTCGCTTCGCTGAAGTGCAGATTGTTGGGCATCTTCAGGGAAAGGATATGTTTCTCAAGTAAGCGTGCCTGCTCGGTGGGGAAGACTTTATGGCTAAAAAGAAGAGCAAAAGGGAGTATGTCTGGCTTGAGTGTGTCCAGTGCAGCCAGAGGAACTATCGCACAAGTGTTAGCGTCGCAGAGGGTACGCCGAAATTAAAGCTCAAAAAATTTTGTAAAAAGGAACGTAAGCATACTGTTCATAAGATACGGCGTAAATAATCGACACCTGACGATTGAAGCGGACTTTTTAATAATCAATAGAAAGTAATCAATGATTAATTGATATTAGGCCAGTAGCTCAATTGGCAGAGCGTCGGTCTCCAAAACCGAAGGTTGGGGGTTCGATTCCCTTCTGGCCTGCTTTGGAGTGTGATGCGAGATACGCTTCACGAAGTACAAGATTATTATGGCATTTGATATTTATAAACGCGGTCAAGGCAAATACACAAGGCTCTGTAGTGGTTTTGGCGCCGCAATAATTGCAGGATTGGGCTGTTTTCAACTGTATGTAAAACTCGAACCCATCAGCTGGCCCATCAGCTGGCGAATAAGCCAAAGAGCAGCATTGTGGATCGCGACTATGGTACCCGTTGGCTTGTTTGTTGCCCTGGGCCTTTTGATTTTTTGGTTGATAAATAAAGCTACGGTTGCAGATTTTATGATTGCCGCTGAAGGCGAAATGAAAAAAGTCAGCTGGTCGAGCAGAAAGGAAATAGCGGTTTCGACGTTTATCGTTATTGTGGTTGTGATTCTTGTAGCTATGCTTCTCGGGGTCACAGATTTAAGTTTTCAAATGTTTTTTGATTGGCTTTTGTGAGTTCAAAGCCGGCGGAATGATTAGTGGATAATCAGAAAGAGATAAACGCAGAGCAGGAACAATCTGAAAGCGGAAAACGAGGTACGGATTCAGGTATTAATATGCAGTGGTACGTTTTACGGGTTGCGGCAAATAAAGAAGTGCAGGTCAAAGAAGCTCTTACGCAGAAAGTAGAAAGGGAGGGTTTAAGCGATATTGTCGGCAGAATAGAGGTCCCTGTTGAGCAGGTTAAGCGCATCCGCGGCAGCAAGCAAACAGTCCATAAGCGAAAGCTGTATCCCGGCTATGTTTTTATGGAGATGGAGCCGACCGAGGATGGCCGGGTCCGGGAAAAGGCCTGGTTTATGATTAAGGAAACCTCCGGCGTCGGAGATTTCATCGGCACAGAAGGAGTTCCCACTCCGATGCGGGATACGGATGTGGCAAAGATGCTTTTGGAGGCCGAAAGGCCTGAGGAGGCACCAAGCATCAGAGTCGAGTTTGAAAAAGGCGATATGATTAAAATTCGAGAAGGTGCCTTTGAGAACTTTGAAGGCACAGTCGATTCGATTGACTCCGAGCGCGGGATTGTGAAGGTGATTGTTCCGGTATTCGGCAGGCCTACGCCGCTGGATATAGAGTATTGGCAGATTGAAAAAATATAAATTCGCATTGCGTATTGCATAAGACGGTATGCGGCATACGATATAAAGGTGAAGAATGCCTAAAGAAGTAGCAATAAAGATTAAATTGCAGGCACCGGGCGGGCAGGCGACACCGGCGCCGCCGATAGGACCTGCTTTGGGGCAGAACGGTGTTAATATCGGGCAGTTCGTTTCGCAGTTCAATGAACGAACAAAAGAGCTTAACGGAACAATCGTGCCGGTCGTGATAAGCGTCTATAAGGACAAAAGTTTCACCTTTGAGGTCAAAAGTCCACCGGCGGTGGTCCTGCTGAAACAGGCGGCCGAAATCGCAAAGGGCAGTGGCGTTCCAAATAAAGAAAAGGTCGGAAAAATCAGTGCCGAGCAACTGCGTAAAATTACTGAGACTAAATTCAAAGATTTGAACGCATACGATTTGGCCCAGGCCGAAAAAATTATCAGAGGTACAGCCCAAAGTATGGGTGTAGAAATAGAAGATAGCGCATAGCGGATAAAAAGAGAGACTATACACAAGCCAAAATATGAGATTTAGAAGCAAAAGATACAAAAAAGAGTCGCAGCAGCTAACCCCCGTTTCCGCGGGGGCGATAAGCCTGGCCGAGGCAGTCGAAAAAGCCAAATCGTTTAAGTCGGTAAAATTTGACCAGACCATAGAATGTGTATTGCATCTGGGCATCGACCCGAAGCAGGCCGACCAGTTGATTCGCGGCTCAATATCTTTGCCTCACGGGATAGGCAAGCAGAAAAAAGTTGTGGCTTTCTGCGAGGACTCGGATATCGAAGCAGCGCAGGCGGCTGGTGCCATTGAGGCCGGCTGCGATGAGCTGGTAAAAAAGGTCTCGGATGGCTGGATGGATTTCGACGTGGCTGTCGCCTCGCCAAAGGTGATGAGCAAGGTAGGCAAGCTCGGCCGGATTCTTGGACCCCAGGGTAAGATGCCTTCGCCAAAAAATGGCACGTTAGCTGCCGATGTTGTGACCGCAGTAGCCGAATTCGCCGCAGGCAAAGTCGAGTTTAAAAACGATGCCGGCAGCAATGTCCACATAGTAGTCGGTAAGCAAAGCTTCGAGACCGAAAAACTGATAGGAAATATTGAGGCATTTGTCTCACATATAAAGAAGATCAAACCGGCGGCGGCAAAAGGTACGTATATCAAAAAAATGTGTATATCTGCGACAATGAGTCCGAGCATAGCGGTTAGTATTTAGAAGCTGTCTGTTGACCGGCGGTTAAAATTAGCTAAAGGCCGAAAACTATTAATCATTGACAAGCGATAATATGAGCAAGTACGTAAAAGAATTGCTGCAGGCGGAGCTGGAAAAGAAAATTGCCGGCGAAGGTATCAAAGATTTTCTGGTTGTCAGTACCAGGGGTGTCGGCGGCGTTGACGGAAACCAGATGCGCGGCGAGCTTAAAGAAAAAGGCATCAAATTGTTGGTGGTAAAAAATTCGCTGTTCAGAAAGGCGCTGCGTAAGCAACAGATGGAACCAGCAGCGGCTCTGTTCAGCGGTCCCTGCGCCGTTGCTTATGGTGGTGACAGCATCGTTGACATTGCAAAAGAGCTGGCCGAGTGGAGCAGGAAGGTCCCGGTGATAGAGATCAAAGGTGCTTTTCTGGATGGCTCGGCAATAGAGGCCAAAGCGGCAGAAGAACTTTCGAAGATGCCGACCCGAGGCCAGTTGCAGAGCGAAATTGTTACCCTGGTACAGTCGCCCGCGGCAAGATTGGCCGCCATCTTTAGTGCTCCCGCAGGAATTATCGCAGGTTGTATAAAAACTATCGCCGAAAGTGCTGAAAAACAAGCAGCCTGAGGCGTGAAGCGAGATACGAAATAGTGTTGCTTGCGTGGTTGCCCCTGTAATGGGTTAAACGGAACGGCGGAGTTCCGGCTACCACCAGGTGCTGGCTAATAGGAGTCAAAAGAGATGGCAGAAGAACAAGCGAAGGAAACCAAGGAAGTGAAAGAAACCAAGAAAACGAAAGAAATGCAGGAAACTAAAGAGACAAAGAAATGGGGCAGTGAGATTAAGAAGCTTGGCGACAAGATAGCAGGCCTGAAATTGATGCAGGCCAAAGAGCTTGGCGATTATCTCAAGGAAGAATATGGTATTGAGCCGGCTGCCGGCGGCGCTGTCATGATGGCAGGCCCCGCTGCACAAGCCGAGGCTGAGGAAGCCGAGGAGAAAACCAGCTTTGATGTAATCCTAAAAGAATTCGGCGATAAAAAGATTCAGGTTATCAAAGAAGTAAGAGCCTTGACGGGATTGGGATTGAAAGAAGCCAAGGACCTCGTCGACGGCGTTCCCAAGCCGGTCAAAGAAGGCGTGAGCAAAGAAGATGCTGAAGCTGCCCAGAAGCAGCTTGAAGCTGTGGGTGCAGTTGTTGAACTGAGTTAGTTTTTAGTGTTGAGTTTTGAGTTATAACTAAAAACTAAGTCTGGCAGTGTCAGATGGTCCGGCACCAATCTTTGGTGCTGGAAAAGCAGTTGAGACATTTAATGCGGGAGACTGGTAATGCTGGAGATAAGTGCTGGACAAACCGTTCGCAATTTTGGCAAAGTCCGCGATGCCGTTAAGATTCCGGACCTGGTAGCGATACAGAAAAGAAGTTACGAGCACTTTTTGCAAAAAGACATGGCACCGACCAGAAGAAAGTGTATCGGGCTCGAAGCACTGTTTCGGGAGATATTTCCTATTGAGAGCTATGACAAGTCTATGCATTTGGAATATCTCTACTACGAACTGGAAAAGCCGCATTATACGCCTATTGAGTGCCGACAATTACGGCTGACTTACGGCTACCCGTTGAAAATCTCTTGCAGACTCCACAGCAAGGACAGCGAAGATTCGACCGAGCAGGCGATATACCTCGGTGAAATGCCGGTTATGGTAGGCGGCGGGGAGTTTATCATCAACGGTGCCGTGCGGGTTATGGTCAGCCAGCTGCACCGGAGCCCGGGCGTTGATTTTCTTATCGAGAGCAAAGAAGGCGATAGAGTGCTGCACGGCGGCAGAGTCATACCCGAAAGAGGCAGTTGGATAGAGATAGGCGTTACTCGTAAAGATGTTCTGGTCGTCAAAATTGACCAGTCCAGCAAGATACCGGCAACCATTTTTCTGCGAGCAATAGACCCGGACCACAGCACAACCGAGGAAATCCTGCGTCTCTTTTATTCGACAAAGACTGTCCCGGCAAACAAGCTCACACCTACTATGTGGGCGGTGGAAGCGATTGTGGACAAACAGACCGGTGAAGTCATAGTAAAAGCCGGTGAGCAAATCGGCGACAGAGTCTCTTTAATACAGAACGCTAATATTTCTTCAGCGAGCCAGGGGCCAGAGAAAATCGAGAAATGGCTTGAGAGCGAAAAGGGCCGCGTCTGGGTCAAAAAAAATCAAAAGGGTCTCCGAGAAAAGTACATGGTCAAGGGAGGCGAGCGCACCGGTGGTTTTGCGTTTAAGTATGTGATTACCGAGAAAGACGGACAGCCGCTTAAAGATGAAGAGTTGAGGGCTTTGGAAGCGAAGCTATCCGTTAAGTGGGCGGAGGATGCGAAAAGAGGAAAGCCACGTTTCAATGACATAAAAGCAATGGCCGGTCCCCAAGAGGTGAAAAAGTACTGGAAAGAGAACTCAGATCTTGAAGATTTCTTCAAAGAATGTAATAAAGCGATAGAGTCTCCCACAGGCTGGATTGATATCGAAAACTTGAACGAGCATATCACAAAAATATCTCCAGAGGACAAGAAAAAGCAGGGAATTTACTTTTTTCGAGCCCTCAAGAGTCGTGGTCTGAAAGATGGTGTGAAGAAAGGTTACATAGGCAAGGCCTCTTCCTTGAAGGATAGACTCGGGATGCATTTTAGAGCAGAGTTCAAACCGAATACACACAAGACGATTTCAGATTCTGGTGATAATCTTTTGAAAACATGGGCACTAACGGAGTTGACAGAGTATGGTGTGGCAGTTGAGGGCGGGGCTCAAAAGAAAGATGGGCGTCTCGAGGTTATCGAGCAGGTGCGAGACCCGATTATTTTGAACACCATTGTAGAGGACGATTGCCCGAGCCATGAGCAGGCGTTGTTGAAGTTTTATATGAGATTAAGGCCCGGCAATCCGCCCAGTAAGGAGAAGGCAAAAACTTTCTTTGAAGAGAAATTTTCTGATTCGAACCGCTATCGTCTGGGCAAGGTCGGCAGATTCAGATTGAATCGCAAGTTCGGGCAGACGGTGGACGAAAACGAGATGACGCTTCGGCCGGAAGATTTCCTCAACACAATGAAATACATAGTGAAGCTGCGCGACAATAAGGGAGAGGTTGACGATATCGACCATCTGGGCAATAGACGCCTGCGTACAATCGAAGAACTGGCCGGAGATGAAATCAGAAAAGGGCTGCTAAAGCTTCGTAAAACCGTTCAGGAACGAATGAGTATGAGAAGAGACGTTGAGGAGTCGGTGCGCATCGCTGATTTGGTAAATTCCAAGAGCGTATCGAGCAGTATCAACTATTTCTTCGGTCGCGGGGAGTTGAGCCAGGTTGTTGACCAGACGAACGCTTTAAGCCAGTTGACTCACGAAAGGCGTTTATCTGCTCTTGGCCCCGGCGGTTTGAACAGAAGGCGGGCGGGCTTTGAAGTTCGCGATGTTCATATCAGCCATTACGGCAGAATCTGTCCGATTGAAACGCCCGAAGGAACAAATATCGGCTTGATTGCCTCGTTGGCGATATTTGCAATGATTGACGAATATGGATTTCTGCTTACGCCATATTACAAAGTCAAAAATGGTAAGGTTACCGACGAGGTGGCCTATTTGCGTGCCGACGAGGAGATGAAGGCGATATTTGCGCCGCCAAGCGCCGTTGACACAAAGAGCGGCAAAATTCACAAGGGAATGGTTCTGGCCAGAAAGAGCGGCGAGTTGGCCCAGGTTGCCAGTAACGAGGTTGACTACGTTGATATTTCACCGAAACAAATTGTTGGCGTTTCAGCCTCGCTTATCCCGTTCCTGGAGCACGATGACGCAAACCGGGCTTTGATGGGTTCGAACATGCAGCGACAGGCAGTCCCGCTGCTAAAGACGGAAGCGCCTCTGGTTGGTACCGGTATGGAAGGATTTGTCGGCGAAAACTCAAGTATGGTCGTCCGTGCCAAAAGCAGCGGCGTGGTTACCGCAGTGGACGCAACCAGGATAGTACTGGACCACACCGATGAATATAAGCTTCGCAAATTTGAAGGGCTCAATGAAAGAACGTGCCTTAATCAAAAGCCAATGGTCAAGCTCGGCGAAAAGGTCGAGAAAGGCCAGATCATAGCAGACGGCGGGGGCACCGCTAACGGCGTGTTGTCCCTCGGTAAAAATGTGCTTGTGGGATTTGTCTCTTTTGACGGCTTTAACTTTGAGGATGCGATTATTGTCAGCGAAAAATTCTGCAAGAACGATAGCTTTACGAGCATCCACATCGACGAATTTACAGCCGAAGTTCGCGAGACACGCCTCGGCAAGGAGGAATTTACCTGTGATATTCCCAATGTCAGCGAAAAGGCGCTGCGGAACCTTGATGAGTACGGAGTAGTCCGCGAAGGAACAAGGGTGTGCCCCGGTGATATTCTGGTGGGCAAGGTGGTGCCCAAGAGCAAGACCGAGCTGACGCCTGAGGAAAAACTGCTGCACGCCATATTCGGTAGAGCCGGCGAAGATGTCAAAAATGACTCACTTGAGCTGCCCAGCGGATATGAGGGAGTGGTAATAAATACGGAACGATTCACCAGACGCGGCGCAGGCAGCGAAGAAGAGAAGAAAGCCCTGAAGGCCCGGATAAAACAGTATGAAAAAGAGATGCGAGCCAAAGAATGTCTGGTATTCAGGCAAATGATTGAAGCTATCCAAAAGAAGTTCGCTGTTAATATCGTCGATTCGTCCACAAGTCAGAAAGTCGGTGTCAGTATTGATGACGAGGTTATTTATGAGCAGATAGAAAACTTCAATATTAAGTGGGTCAGACCCGCCTCGCTCCGGGACGATGTGCAGAAAATCGTGGATAGATTCTGGGTCAAGATTGCTGAAATTCAAGAAGAAAAGGAACACAGGGTTGAGAGTTTGAAACACGGCGATGAGCTGCCCAGCGGCGTGATGCAAATGGTAAAGGTTTACGTTGCGATTAAAAGGGCATTGTCAATTGGCGATAAAATAGCCGGACGCCACGGCAACAAGGGTGTTATTGCCAAGATTATGCCTGAAGAGGATATGCCGTTTCTCGAAGACGGGACGAGTCTCGACATATTGCTGAATCCTCTCGGCGTGCCGAGCCGGATGAATGTCGGCCAGATTCTGGAAACTCATCTTGGCTGGGTGGCAAAGGTGTTGGGCTTTAACGCTATTACGCCGGTCTTCGATGGTGCTACCGAAGATGACATCTATAAATTGACCGCCGAAGCAAATGAGCTTATGAGCGAGCGAAAGGCCGAGCTTGAAGAGAATAAACAAGTGCCGTCTGATGATGAGTTCTTTGTAAATGTCCCGCCGACTTTGAAGACTCAATTATATGATGGCAGAACAGGCGAGCCATTCGATCAATGTGCAACCATCGGATACATATATATGATGAAACTGCATCATCTTGTTGATGACAAGATTCACGCCAGAGCAACCGGGCCGTATAGTCTGATTACACAGCAGCCGTTGGGCGGCAAGGCCAGAACCGGCGGACAAAGATTCGGCGAAATGGAGGTTTGGGCCCTGGAAGGTTACGGGGCCGCTTATACACTGCAGGAAATGCTGACGGTCAAAAGCGATGATGTTGAAGGCCGAACAAAAATCTATGAATCAATGGTCAAGGGACAAAACATTCTCGAAGCGGGCACACCGTTGTCCTTTGACGTATTGTGTAATGAAATAAGAGGATTGGGACTGAATATTCAGCTTGAAAAGAAACGGCTTGGAGGCAGGGCTCTATAAAAATGATTATTGATTATCGAATTGTAAGGGGCCTTAAATGTTAGAAAATATTTACGACCGCATTAATGATTACGGTTCGGTTAAAATTTCATTGGCCAGCCCCAATGATATTCGCAGCTGGTCTTTTGGCGAAGTGCGCAAGCCCGAGACCATTAACTACCGTACTTATCGGCCGGAGAAGGACGGTTTATTCTGTGAGCGAATCTTCGGGCCGGAGAGGGATTGGGAATGCGCTTGCGGCAAATATAAAGGCACCAAGTTCAAGGGGATAATTTGCGACCGCTGTGGAGTCAAAGTTACGCATAGTCGCGTCCGCCGCAAGCGAATGGGACATATCAATCTTGCAGCACCGGCAGTGCACATATGGTTTTACAAGGCCATACCGAATCGTCTTGGTACCCTTCTGGCAATGAAAAGTGCAGACCTGGAGAAAATAATTTATTTCCAGGACTATGTTGTTACTGACCCGGGCCAAAGCCCGTTGAAGGCCGGTCAATTGCTTATCGAAGAGGAATACCGTGAGGCGTTGAACAAATACGGTAATGCGTTTAAGGCTTCAATGGGCGCCGAAGCCATCAAGGCACTGTTGCTAAATCTTGACGTCCATGCCTTGAGCAATGAGCTAATGCTGGCTATAACCAAGACCAGCAGCAAGCAGAAGATCAAAGATATCACCAAACGTCTCAAGACCGTTAACGAAGTTAAGAACAGCAGTAACAAGCCCGAGTGGATGGTGCTTGAAGTTGTTCCTGTTATCCCGCCGGATTTGCGTCCTCTGGTCCTTCTTGAAAGGGGCAATTTCGCAACAAGCGATTTGAATGACCTTTACCGGCGAATTATCAATCGTAACAACCGGTTGAAAAAATTGATGGACCTTAATGCCCCCGATGTGATTATCCGCAATGAGAAAAGGATGCTTCAGCAGGCGGTCGATTCGCTGCTTGACAACGGTCGCTGTCGCAGGCCGGTCCTCGGCAGCAATAATCGGCCTCTAAAGTCCCTGGCCGATATGATTAAGGGCAAGCAGGGCCGATTCCGTGAGAACCTGCTCGGCAAGCGTGTGGATTACTCAGCTCGTTCGGTAATTGTAGTAGGACCTAATCTGAAACTTTATCAATGCGGCCTGCCGAAGAAAATAGCGCTGGAGTTGTATCAGCCTTTCATTATTCGCAAACTTAAGCAACACGGCCTTGCCGATACGATTAAAAGCGCCAAAAGAATGATTGAGAGGCGGGAAATGGGGGTCTGGGACGTTCTGGAAGAAGTGATTCATCAGCATCCTGTCTTGCTCAACCGTGCCCCTACGCTTCATCGAATGGGCGTTCAGGCCTTCGAGCCCATCCTCGTCGAAGGCAACGCCATTATGCTTCACCCGTTGGCCTGCAGGGGATTCAATGCTGACTTTGACGGCGACCAGATGGCGGTGCATTTGCCGCTGAGTATTGAAGCCCAGGCCGAAACGCATATCTTAATGATGACCACCTCCAATATTTTTTCGCCGGCCAACGGCTTGCCAATGGTCGGACCATCTCAGGATATGGTCATGGGTAACTATTATTTGACCAGTATCGAAGCGGAGAGCGAAAAGCGAAAAGCTGAGGAGAAAGGGTTTTACGCTATACCGGCGTTCAGAGACGCTTTCGAGGCAATGATGGCCTACGAAATAGGCAAAATCGGTTTGCACGTAAGGATTAAGGTGCAGATTGAAAAGGGAAGAAAAGCCATCACCGAAGATAGTCCGACACCAGAGATTGGTGCTGGACGAGTAATTGAGACAACGGTGGGCAGATGCATATTCAACGATATACTGCCGAGTGGGGTCGGGATGCCGTTTTACAATATGACGATGTCTCAGAAAAAGTTAAGCCAGGTGATTAGTGACTGTTTCGAATTCGCAGGTTCAGCCGAAACGGTGGACCTGCTTGATAGAATAAAAGATTTGGGCTTCAAGTATGTTACACTTGGAGGTTTGAGCTTTGGTATTACGGACTTGAAAATACCGGCAAGGAAACCGGAGATTATCGAAGAGACGGAAAAGAAGGTCAGCAAAATCCGTAAGAACTACGAAGCCGGCGTCTTGACCGAGGGCGAAAGGTATAATCAGGTTATTGATGCCTGGACGAATGCCCGCGTGGCGGTTACCAACGAGATGATGCGTAGCCTTAAAGAAGATACCAAGGAGGATGGCTCGCCGTACCTGAACCCGATATATCTTATGACCGATTCCGGTGCCAGAGGCAGTGTCGACCAGATTCAGCAGCTTGCAGGAATGCGGGCGTTAATGGCTAAGCCCAGCGGCGAGATTATCGAAACACCGATTAAATCAAACTTCCGCGAGGGCTTGACCGTGCTTGAGTACTTTAGCTCTACGCACGGGGCGCGTAAGGGACTCGCTGATACTGCCTTAAAGACAGCCAATTCCGGATATCTTACCCGCAAGCTCATCGATGTGGCGCAAAATCTAATTATCACCGACTGCGACTGCGGAACCTTGCAGGGTATTACCAAAAGCACGGTCAGCAGAGGTGAGCAGATTGACGTGCCGCTTTCTCAACTTATTATCGGCAGAACTGCCAGAGATAATATTCGTAACCCAATTACCGACGAAATGGTTGTTCGTGAGAACGAAGTTATTACCGCGGAGGCGGCAGCAAAGATCGAAGCTCTGGGGCTTGATGCCATCAGAGTCAGAAGCCCGCTGACCTGTGATAGTTCGTTTGGTATTTGTGCGAAGTGTTATGGCTGGGATATGAGTACGAGTAAGTTAGTGGAGGAAGGTTCGGCAATCGGCATTATCGCTGCACAGTCAATCGGTGAGCCCGGCACGCAGTTGACACTCCGTACTTTCCACACAGGCGGCGTCGCTTTAAGAGCTATTCTTGAGTCGGAGCAGTTTACCACGCACGCAGGCATCGTCCAGTATCGCGATCTCAACGCCGTTAAAGAGCCTGCTGACTTTGTTGATCGAAGAGAGAAGCCTTTCGTAAAGGGCACGATCAAAAGGAAAGGTAAGGACGAGACACCTGAAAGGCCGGTCAGGGCAGGTCGGATAGCTCTGAAAAGGAATGGCGAGATTGCGGTTCTCGATGGCAAAGGGCGCGAGCTTGAGAAGTACAAGGTGCCATACGGTGCTCACATATTAAAAAACGATGGCGACAAAATTGACTCGGGCAAGCGCTTATTCTGGTGGGACCCGCACCGTACGCCAATTTTAGCGGAAGTACCCGGTCGAATTGCGTTTGTAGATATCGTTGAAGGCGAGACAATTGAAATTGAAGAAGAGCGAAAAGGCCAGCTTGGCAAGCCCGTTGTAATCGAGCATAAAGGCGATAAGCATCCGCAAATTATTATAGAAGATTCAGAAGGCAAAATACTCGACGTTCACTATCTGCCTGCCCGAGCGAGAATTGAGGTTGTTGAGGACCAGAAGGTCCAGGCAGGCCAGTTGCTTGCTCATCAGCCAAGAGCAAGCGGCGGAACACAGGACATCACGGGCGGCCTGCCCAGAGTTACCGAAGTATTTGAAGCACGCAAGCCTAAAGAGCCTGCCGCAATGGCTGAGATATCGGGACGTGTCGAGCTGCGAAGTGACAAACGCAAGGGCAAAATGACGATTACAATTCGCGCCGAATCCGGAATGGAGAAAGAGCACCACGTCCCGCGGGATAGGCACCTGAATGTTCACACCGGTGACGAAGTAGTCGCTGGAGACGCCTTGACGGACGGCCCATTGGTTCCGCACGATATTCTGCGAATCAGGGGCGAGGAAACATTGCAGAAATATTTGATTGCAGAGATTCAAAATGTCTACCGGTCCCAAAATGTCAATATCAATGACAAACACATTGAAATTATCAGTGCTCAAATGATGCGAAAGGTTACAATCGAATCTGTTGGTGACGGCTCGTTTTTGCCGGGTGAGGTCGTTGATAAATTCGTATTCCGACAGGAGAATGAAAAATTGGCCAATAGTGTCAAGATTAGCAACGTCGGAGATGCCACTGATTTAGAAGAAGGCCAGGTTATCAGCAAGAGAGAACTTGCCAATATCAACGAAAAGGTTGAAATGATTGGCGGTGCGCCCGCGAAGGGCAAAAAACCAAAAGCTGCAACTGCCAAGACATTGCTTCTGGGAATAACGAAAGCTTCGCTGTGGTCGGAGAGCTTTATCGCAGCGGCCAGCTTCCAGGAAACAACCAAGGTCTTGACTGAGGCCTCTTTAGCTGGTAAGATAGATAGACTCCACGGCTTGAAGGAAAATGTGATACTCGGCCATCTAATACCGGCCGGTACGGCTTTCAAACCTCATCTGGAAATGAAGGTCAAGCACCTTGTAGAAGCTCCGTTGCCGAAGGAATTTGCAGAAGTCAAAGAACCCGAAGATGCAGAAGCAAAAGCAGAAGCTGCCGTCAAGGAAGCTCTGGGAATCAGTTGAAAATCGAAAATTGAGATCGGAAGTGAATTATGCCTACTATAAACCAGTTGGTTAGACGTCCAAGAGCGAAGTCGAAGGGTCGAAAACGCATATCTGATATTAGCGGCTCGCCTCAGAAAAGAGGTGTGTGTCTGATTGTAAGGACTCAAACGCCCAAGAAGCCGAACTCCGCTTTACGAAAAGTCGCCCGTGTTAGACTGACCAACGGCAAGGAAGTTACAGCTTACATACCGGGCATTGACCACAACCTCCAGGAGCACAGCACTGTTATAATTCGCGGAGGCCGCGTCAGGGACCTGCCGGGCGTTCGGTATCATATCGTCCGCGGCGTCCTTGACTGTGCCGGTGTCTCCGGCCGCAAGCAGGGTAGAAGTAAATATGGTGCAAAAAAACAGAAGTAGCTTGAGGAAAAATAATGGCTAAAAAGTTTACAGCTTCAAGTCAACAATTAAAGCCTGACCCTACATATAATAACAAGCTGGTTTCGAAGTTTATTAACTGTTTGATGTGGGACGGTAAGAAAAGCGTTGCACAGCGGGTTTTTTATGATGCTATGGATGTTGTGTCCAAAAAGATGAAGGATGTTCAGCCGCTTGAGGTATTCGAGACAGCAGTAAATAACGTAAAACCGTTGATCGAAGTTCGCAGCAAACGTGTTGGCGGAGCCAGTTATCAGGTGCCGATGCAGATAAGCGCAAAACGCCAGCAATCACTGGCTTTTCGTTGGATATTGGAGTCGGCCAGGGGCAAGAAAGGAAAGCCTATGTGCCAGCGTCTGGCTTTTGAATTGATGGATGCTTATGATGGACACGGCGGTGCAATGACCACCCGTGAAAATATCCATAGAATGGCTGAGGCAAATAAGGCATTTGCCCACTTTGCCTGGTAATATTCGAGAGTTTTCAACTGCCACGGTACGTTTATAAAATAAACCGTGGCAGTTTTTTTATTCGTGAATCGAACCACGAATCACGAGATACGAACTATGAGATACGAGAGATGCCGAGCACGTTGGAAAAATTACGCAATATTGGAATTATGGCTCATATAGACGCCGGCAAGACGACCGTAACCGAGCGCATTCTTTTCTATACCGGCAAAACCTACAAAATGGGCGAGGTCCACGACGGCACCGCAGTTATGGACTTTATGGAAGAGGAGCAAAAAAGAGGTATTACTATTACTTCAGCCGCGACGAAATGTCCCTGGAAGAACTTTGAAATCAACCTTATCGATACACCGGGGCACATTGACTTTACTGCTGAGGTTGAACGGTCTCTCCGTGTTCTCGATGGCGCTGTGGCGGTATTTGACGGCAGCGAGGGTGTGCAGGCCCAGAGTGAGACCGTCTGGAGACAGGGACAAAAATACGATTTGCCCTGTCTTTGCTTTGTAAACAAGATGGACAAAGTCGGTGCCGATTTTGAAATGACCGTTGAAAGTATCCGTGATAAACTCCTTGCCAACCCGATTCTGTTGCAGATTCCTATCGGAGCCGAAGACTCTTTTACCGGGATAATAGACCTGGTTAAAATGCAGGCGGTTTTCTATAAGGCCGAAAAGATGGGGGCAATTTTTGAAGAGACTGAAATTCCCGCCGAATTACGACAAATTGCACAGCAGCAAAGAAACCAGATGATTGAGCTTGCAGCCGAATATGACGGCGAGCTGATGGACACCTATGTCCACGACAGGCCAATCGATATTGAAATGATTAACAGAGCGATTAGAAAAGGAACTTTAAGCAACAAGCTTCATCCGGTATTTGTTGGGTCGGCCTTAAAATATATCGGCGTCCAAAGGCTGCTCGATGGCGTCATGGCGTATTTGCCTTCTCCATTGGACAAACCTGTTCTAATCGGGCACAAACCGGCTGATAAAAATAAAAAAATATCCGTTAAATGCGACCGTAATGGCAGCCTCGTTGCACTTGCATTTAAGATTACCAGCGATGTGCACGGCGATTTGAACTTTCTAAGGATTTATCAAGGCACATTAAAGTCCGGCAGCAGAGTCTTAAACACAAATCGCGACAAACGGGAAAATATTACCAGGATATTTGAGATGCACGCCCGCGAGCGAAAAATTTTGGACTTCGCCAGTGCCGGCGATATTGTCGCAGTTGTAGGGCTAAAACAAACTCTTACAGGCGATACAATTTGCAATCCTAAAAAACCCGTCCGCCTGCCGAGTATTACGTTTCCACAGACGGTTATTACTATGTCGATAGAGCCCAAAACCGCGGCAGAAAAGGCAAAATTGGCAGAGGCACTGGCTGTTTTGAGACGTGAAGACCCGACCTTTGAATCTAAAGTAGATTCCGAAACAGGCCAGACAGTCATCAGCGGGATGGGTGAGCTGCATTTGGAAATACTCCAGCACAAACTGGTGAAGAGGTTAGGAGTTGATGTCAGGATTGGCAAGCCAAGGGTCGCCTACAAGGAGGCTGTTACAAAATTGGCGCAGGCAGAAGGTAAATTCATACGTCAAACAGGTGGTCATGGCCAATACGGCCATATTGTTTTGATGCTTGAGCCGCTGTTGACGGAGGCGGGTCTCCCGAGCCGCAATATTGAATTTGAGAGCAAAGTGGCATCTGATGTTGTGCCGAGAGAGTATATCCCTGCTGTCGAAAGGGGCGCCAAGGACGCTTTGGGCAGTGGTGTGTTGGCCAGCTTCCCTGTTATGGGAGTCAAAATTACGCTAATTGGCGGCTCATTCCATTCGGTGGATTCTTCGGACCTGGCTTTCGAGCAGGCTGCCGCAATTGCGGTAGAAAAGGCTCTCAGAGAGGCAGGCCCGGTTTTGCTTGAGCCGGTAATGCGGCTTCAGGTAATAGCCCCGCAGGCCGCTTTCGGGGCGGTCCAGGGCAATTTGCTTGGAAAAAGGGGCGTAATCACAGATTGTCGCCTTCATGGAAATATGCGGGTAATTGATGCTAAGGTGCCTCTAGTGGAAATGTTTGGGTATTCCAGCGAAATTAGAAGTGCCACAGCCGGCCGGGGAACTTTCACTATGGAGCCGTTGAGCTATGAAAAGGTCCCTGAGCAGATTGCCAGGCAAATTATTCTTTAAAAATAGTGCTATTTTTTTATATTTGAGCCAAGATTTTTGTCGACATTTTGTTGACAATAGCAGATTTGCGTGATATTTTACAGGTTTTTCAGCCGTAGCGAGCATTGTCAGGGATGACTTTGCGTGAACCAGTTGGGCTGTGGCATATCCGTAATTTGGTGGTCAGGGATGGTTTATTAAGTGCTCTGTTAGACTTAGGGGTACACCAAAGCTGATAAATGGCTTTGGAAGGGCCGCAAATTGGTCCGAACCCGAATTCTTAAGGAAGGCGAACTTTGTAATTGATTATTGACAATTGAATATTGGCTATTGGAAAAGAAGTCGGGATTCGAAATCAATAGAAAATAGTCAATAGTCGATAGTCAGTAGTCAATAAGAAGGCCTTTCCTGCCAAAATCAAGCAAGATAGATTTAGCGGATAATGGAAAAACTATATGCTAAGAGTGAATTTTTTTATTTTGTCTTTGGTTTATAAGTTGATATACTTCAAGGTTTTAAGGTTTGCAGGGGCAAACTTGTCCCCGCGGAAGCAGGGAGCGTAGAGAAAGTTATGGCTGCCGAAACCGAAAGAATAAGAATTAGAATGGAAGCCTACGACCACAGGGCTCTTGATGCATCTGCTAAGGAGATAGTGGAGCACGCTCGAAAGACCAATGCCCGTGTCAGTGGTCCGGTGCCGTTGCCTACGCGTATTGAAAGATACACCGTTTTGCGAAGTCCCCACATCGATAAAAAATCGCGTGAGCAGTTTGAGTTGAGGACTCATAAACGTCTGATTGATATTCACGAGGCCAACGCGCGAACGGTCGAAGTGTTGAATCGTTTGGTGGTGCCGGCCGGCGTCTTTGTAAAGATAAAAGCGTGACCGGTGATTCAGGCAACGAGCGACGAGAAAATGGCAATGTTATTGGGAAAAAAAGTTGGAATGACGCAGGTCTATGACGAATCGGACAAGCTGCTGCCCGTTACCGTCATACAGGCCGGCCCTTGCGCAGTTATGCAGGTCAAGACGATGGAGACGGACGGCTACAATGCCATTCAGTTGGGTTATGATGATGTAAAACCCTCGCGCAGAAAGAATTCGCAAATCGGACACGCTAGCAAAGCCAATACAACACCGAAGAAATTCGTCAGAGAAATGCGACTGCCGGACGATGTCGAATCGGAGTACGAAGTCGGAGATTCTATCACGGTCTCGGTCTTTGCGGAGGACAAATCTGTTGATGTTGTAGGTACCAGTAAAGGCAAAGGCTTCGCCGGGGTGATGAAGCGGCATGGCTTTAGCGGTTTCCCAGCCTCGCACGGCACGGAACGAAAACACAGAGCGCCTGGCTCAATATCAAGTTTCGCCAGCGATGCCGGACACGGCGGAAGCCCAAAAAAAGGTAAGAAAATGGCAGGGCATATGGGCAACCGTCGTGTTACAACGAAAAGCCATAGGCTGGTAGCGATAGATGAAGAGAAAAATTTATTAGTCGTCAAAGGGGCTGTACCAGGCCCCGCCGGCGGCTATTGTCTCGTTCGTACTGCCAAAAAGGGCTGAGTAATTGGAGAACAGAAATTTAGAAATGATTGATTTGGCTGTTTACAACAGAGATGGCCAGGAGGTCGACAGCTTAAAGGTCGATGAGTCGGCTTTGGGCGGCTCGGTCAGATATCCATTGCTCAAGCAGGCGATTGTTATGTATCAGGCCAACAAGCGTGTGGGAACAGCCGCAACAAAGGGCAGAAGTATGGCGGTCGGCTCGGGCAGAAAGCTCTTCAGGCAAAAAGGCACGGGATTTGCCCGAGTTGGCAACCGCAGGACCGGCAAACGTGTCGGCGGCGGCGTCACCTTTGCCAAGGTTGCCAGAGATTTCCGTAAACGTATGCCTAAAAAGCAAAGAAGATTGGCCAGAGACTCCGCAATATTAGCAAAGCTTTTGAGTAACAATGTTGTGGTGGTTGACGGACTGAACTTTGAGAAACCGCACACAGGCGATTTTGTAAGCGTTCTGAGTAATCTGAAGATTGAGCGCAGTTGCCTCGTGACGATTAGCTCCGTAGACGTAAATCTTTACAAATCAGCTAAAAACATTCCGAAAGTGGCTGTTATGCCCGTAGCTGAATTGAACGCCGGCGCCATCTGCAGCCATCAGAAAATGCTGATAACTAAAGAGGCGCTTTTATCTCTCTTGAATAGAGACCGGACAAGCGAAGATTAACAGGTATCGGTGTGGACGACTATAATATAATAATTCGGCCTTTGATTACAGAGCAGGGAATACACTTTGCGAATACAAGAGGTGCGTATTCCTTTGAGGTAAATAAAAAAGCTAATAAAATCCAGATAAAAAATGCTGTGGAAAAAATATACAGCGTTAAAGTGCGCAAAGTTAAAACTGCTAACCGAAAGGGCAAAGTCCGCCGCAGAGGCAGAACTGTTGGTTCCACGCCAAGCTGGAAAAAAGCTGTTGTGTTTCTGGCGCCCGATTTCCACATAGATTTGTTCTAAGCGAAATACGATATACGCAATACGAGATACGAGTAAAATGGGTATTCGAGTTTATAAGCCAACAAGTCCCGGACGCAGGAACAGCTCAGTAAATGATTATGCCGAGCTGACTACGACTAAGCCCGAGAAGTCGCTCTGCAGGCGGATAAAGAAGACCGGCGGAAGAAATCATCACGGCGTCACTACCGCTCGGTTCAGGGGCGGGGGGGCAAGAAAAATTTACCGTATTATCGATTTTAAACGTAATAAAGACGGCGTCCCCGCAAAGGTGGCAACGATTGAGTACGACCCTAACAGAAATTGTTTTATATCCCTGCTGCACTACGCCGACGGTGAAAAAAGATACATATTAACGCCGCTGGGTATAAAGGCTGGAGACCGGCTCGAAAGTGGCGCCTCTTGTGAACCTAAGATTGGTAATGCGATGCCGCTGGAGGCGATTCCTGCGGGCCTCGAGATTCATAATATCGAAATGACAGCCGGACAGGGCGGAAAGCTCGTTAGAGGCGCCGGCAGCGCTGCAAAAATTGTCGCCAAAGAAGGTAATTGGGTCACCATCATTTTGCCAAGTGGTGAAATGCGGATGGTTCGCAAGGAATGCCGGGCGACAATTGGCCGCCTGAGTAATCCCGACCACCAGAATGTTAGAATCGGTAAGGCCGGGAGAAAACGCCATATGGGTCGAAGACCACACGTAAGAGGCACGGCAATGAACCCTGTTGCTCACCCATTGGGTGGTGGGGAGGGCCGTCGAGCCGGCGGGCGGCATCCCTGTTCGCCTACGGGCGTACTGGCAAAAGGCGGAAAGACAAGAAATCCCAGAAATCCCAGTAACAAGAGGATTATTCGAAGACGCAAAACTAAAAGGCAAGGACAGTTGGTCCTGTAGAAACGCGAAGCGAGATACGCTTCATAAGATACGAGATACGAAAAAATGGGAAGATCTCTTAAAAAGGGGCCGTACGTTGATGAGAAGTTGTTTATCAAGGTCAACAGGCAAATTGGTTCCGGCTCGCGTGAGCCGATAAAAACCTGGGCAAGAAGATGTACCATAATTCCCGAATTCGTGGGCTTTACCTTTATGGTCCACAACGGCAAAATATTTCATAAGGTTTTTGTTACCGAGGATATGGTGGGACATAAGTTGGGCGAATTTTCACCCACACGGACTTTTAAGGGTCATTCAAGCAAGAAAATAAGATAGTGAATCGTGAGTGTTTAATTAACTAATTAACCAATTGACTAATTAACCAATTACCAGGTTATGTTAAGTGCTAATAAGTTAAAAGAGCTTTGCCAGCAGCGACAGATGGGCGTAGAGCAGTTAGCCGGCCAGATTGTCAGAGGAGGGCTCAACGAGAAAGAAGCAGCAGCGGCTGTTAAAAACTGGCAAAAAGGCCTTTTTAAGCCCGAACCGCGAGCAGAGGATATTCGCCGCCTGGCGACCGCCTTATCTGCTGAGGTAAATGATTTGGTTGACTGGCGTTCGTCTTATCGCTTTGCCCCGCTTTCAGCACGCAAGGCCAGATTGGTTACGCAGCTGATAGTCGGCCGAAGCGTTCAGGACGCAATGGATGTCTTGAAGTTCACAAGAAAACGGGCAGCAGCGATGATTGACAAGGTTCTAAAAAGTGCCGTTGCAGATGCTGATGAGCAGCAGGCTGACGTTGATAATCTCTATGTCAGCAGCGCCCGTGTCGATGATGCAGGAGTCCGCATCGGCACAAAAAGATGGATACCAAAAGACAGAGGCAGAGCGCATCCTATTAGCAAAAAGGCCTGTCACATACATATAACAGTGACACAGGCATAAAAAGAAAATAAAAAGTAAGTACACAATACGATGTACGCAATACGAGATACGAGATTATGGGTCAGAAAGTATCACCAATAGGTTTTAGAACAGGAATAACGCTTGGATGGCAGAGCACCTGGTTTGCTCCCAAGGCTAATTACGGTGAATTTCTTGTCGAGGACCAGAAAATCCGTCAGTATGTTGACAGGAAATTTAACCGGCATATGCCCAAAGGTGCGGTGGCAAAGGTTGAAGTAATCCGAACACGCAACGAAGTGAAAGTAACACTGCACAGCGCTCGGCCCGGCGTGGTCATCGGTCCAAGAGGTGGTGAAGTCGATAGGTTGCGGGAAGAGCTTGAAGAGATGACAGGCCGAAAGGTAGCCGTCAATGTTATCGAGATAAAAGAGCCCGACCTTAATGCTACTTTGGTGGCCGAATCAATTGCCGAACAGCTAAGTAAGCGGTCCTCATTCAGGCGTACAATGAAGCAGTATTGCGAATTGGCAATGAACGCCGGTGCTAAAGGTGTTAAAATTATCTGTGCCGGACGGCTGGCAGGCGCCGAAATGGCACGCAGGGAAACCCAGAAGCTCGGTAGTATCCCGCTGCATACCCTGGATGCCAATGTGGATTATGCTGTAGCAACTTCAAGAACAACATACGGAGCGATTGGTATTAAAGTTTGGATTTATAAAGGTAAATTCGGCGAAGAAATTGAGCAACCCGTGCGTCGTCGGCGTCGCCTGCCAAGGCGTATTGGCCCGGGGGCCAGGGATGGTGGCAGGTCTAAAGCTGTGCCGGTACGACAGGGCAAAAACACCGCTAAAGCTGATGCGGTTGCCCCGCCGGCAAAAGCTGATACCCCGAAGCAAGGAAGTGCAGAGGGAAGTTGAAAGTCGCCTTTTTACGAAGAAGGTGCTCCCTTAAGTATAGGTTTTGTAAAGGTCTGAAAAAATGGTAATGATGCCGAAAAGAGTTAAGCATCGTAAGAGCCAACGCGGCAGGATGAAGGGCAATGCCTCGAGAAGCAATTTTGTAGCGTTTGGTGAATACGGCTTGCAGGCCCTGGAAAGCAGCTGGATAACCGCCAGGAACATTGAAGCCGGCCGGGTTGCAGCAACTCATTTTTTGCATCGTGAAGGCAAAGTCTATCTCAGGATATTTCCGCACAAACCGGTAAGTGCCAAGCCCTTGGAAACGCGAATGGGCAAAGGCAAGGGTGAGCCCGAATTCTGGGTCGCCAGGGTCAGGCCGGGCACGGTTATGTTTGAGATCGGCGGAGTAAGTGAGGACGTGGCAAAACAGGCACTGGTCAGAGTTGCTCATAAAATGCCGATTAGGTGCAGGTTCATTAAGAGAAGACATTCATTGTAGAAGGGAAGCTTGAGATGAAGGCGCAGCATTACCGCGAGATGAGCCCGGATGAGCTCGAGGGCAAACTGGAAGAACTCCAGAGGCATTTGTTTGATTTGCACTCGCAGGCGGTTACCGAAAAACTGGAGAATTCCAAAGCTGTAACTAATGTCAAGCGTGATATCGCCAGGATTAAGACTGTAATGCGTGAAAATAGTAAAAATTAACCGTGGAGAACGCCGAGAGCGCAGAGAAAGAATTAAAATTAAAAAACTCTGCGTGCTTTGCGGTCTCTGCGGTAAAAAAATCAGGAATCGAAGATGCAGGACCGAAAATTAAAAACTTTAACTGGCGTGGTAATCAGCAATAGTGGTGATAAGAGCGTCAAAGTTGCCATTGACTTCAAGGTCAGGCATCCAAAATACGGCAAATACGTGAAGCGTAGAACAAAACTTGGCGTCCACGATGAGCACCGACAGGGCAGTGTCGGCGACGTCGTTGAAATTGCCGAATGCAGGCCTCATAGCAAAACCAAGAGTTGGCGCCTCGTCAGAGTTGTAGAAAAGGCAGTCCAGATTGAATCGTAAAGCGAAATACGAGATACGAGAATAGCAAGGTGATTCAGCAGGAAACAATGTTGGATATAGCCGACAACTCAGGTGTCAAGTCGGCGTTGTGCATTAAGGTTCTCGGAAGAGGTGGGTCCCGCGGTAGAAAAACCCGCCCCGTCGCCGGGGTGGGAGACGTGGTCTGTGTGGCTATAAAAAAGTCGCTGCCGACCTGCCAGTTGGATGACAAGAAAGTCCATAAATGCGTTATTATTCGCACTAAAAGTCCTGTGAAACGACCTGATGGCAGCTATGTAAGGTTCGATAGCAATGCCGCAGTGATGATTGATAACGAAGGTAATCCGATAGGAACGAGAATTTTCGGTGCGGTTGCTCGCGAGCTGCGCGAAAAAAACTATATGAAGATTATCTCCCTGGCGAGCGAGGTAGTATGAGTAATTGATGATTGATAATTGCAAAAAACGTTAAAAATAATCAATAAGCAAAATGAGCCCACATATAAAAAAAGGTGATATGGTTGAGATTATAGCTGGCGACAATAAAGGTGCTACCGGCAGAGTGCTGCATGTCTACCCTGAAAAGAATAAGGTGATGGTTCAGGGCTGCAATATAGCAAAAAAGCATGTTCGGCCTTCACGCAGAAATCCCCAGGGAGGCCGCATCAGTGTTGAACAGCCAATCCATATAAGTAATGTCTTACCCATAAATCCCAAAAGCTCAACAGGTAGTAGGGTCCATTATCAGGAGCACAAGGATGGCAGTAAAAGACGAGTTGCTGCTGACGGTACCGAAATTGGCATTGTTAGAAAGGCAAAATAGTGAATGGTGAGTAGTAATTAACCAATTAACCAGTTACGAAACACAAGATGGCACGTTTAAAAGATTTATATAAGTCCAGGATAGTCCCGGAATTGACCGGGGAGTTTAACTACAAGAATCCTATGGCTGTGCCGCGGATGGAAAAGGTCATTATCTCTATGGGTGTGGGAAGAGCGACCCAGGACAAAAAATTTCTGGAATCAGCTAAAAAGGACCTGATGATGATTACAGGCCAGATGCCGCTCGTCTGTAAAGCTAAAAAAAGTGTCTCGAATTTTAAAGTGCGTGAGGGCAATGAAACCGGTTTGAAAGTTACTGTCCGCGGCGTGCGAATGTATGAATTTATGGATAGACTCATTAATCTTGCAATCCCGCGGGTAAGAGACTTTCGAGGTCTTAACCCGAACAGTTTTGACGGCAGAGGCAATTACTCAATGGGCCTGCCCGAGCAGAGTGTTTTTCCGGAAATCAATCCGGCTCAGATGGAGTTTCAGCAGGGTATGAACATAACTTTGGTAACGACGGCAAGTACTGATGAAGAAGCAAGGAAAATGCTGTCGCTTTTTGGTATGCCGTTCAAGAAGTCAGCGACGCAGGAGTGATATTTAGCGGTTGCCGGCTGGAGGCAAACGATTATTTTGGAGTGTGTGGATGTCAACTAAAGCGCTGGAAAACAAGGCAGAAAAGAAACAAAAATTTCGCGTTAGACAATATACGCGCTGCCAGCTTTGTGGAAGAGCCAGGGCTGTTTATCGCAAGTTCAAAGTTTGCCGCATTTGCTTTAGAACCTTGGCTAACGAAGGAAAAATACCAGGAGTAAGAAAAGCCAGCTGGTAAAGATTGGAGCCCGATTTATGAGTTTGAGCGACCCAATAGCCGATATGCTGACGAGAATTCGCAACGCTGCGCGAATAAATAAAGGTGAGGTTAATGTTAAGGCATCGAATATTTGCGAAGGCATAGCGGCTGTTTTAAAGAAGGAAGGTTACATCGAAGATTTCGACCGAATCGACGACGAAAAGCAGGGAATATTGAGAGTTACTCTAAAGTATGACCGGGATGGCCAGCCTATTATTAACGAAATAACGAGAATAAGCAAACCCGGCCGCAGAATCTATTCATCTGTTGACAAATTACCGCGCGTTTTAGGCGGTATGGGTATAGCAATCGTTTCAACAAGTAAAGGTGTAATGAGCGATAGAAGCTGCCGCGAGGCCAACGTCAGCGGCGAGATACTTTGTACGGTGAGCTAATGAGTCGTATCGGGAAAAAACCGATTACTATTCCTGAGGCAGTAAAGGTCGAGCAGAAGGGCCTGTCTATCAAAGTTTCAGGGCCGCTCGGCACCATTCAGATGGACTGTCACCCGCGAATAAAGGTAAAAATTGACAGTTCCGCAGGGAAAATATTGGTGGAAAATGAGCATCCTGGAATCCGCGAGGACAAGCAGTTACACGGCACGATGCGCGCCTTGATCGCCAATATGGTCACCGGTGTCAGTAAAGGTTTTGAAAAGAAAATGGAGCTATACGGCACCGGATATAGTGTCAAAGAGCGGGGCGGAAAGCTGGTTTTTCAGGTTGGCTTTTGCCATCCGGTAGAGCGCGTAATACCAAAGGGTATAAAGGTAAACATTGATGTCGATGCAACCAGGGGCAATGATGTTCCCGCCAGGTTCACGCTTTCGGGAATAGACAAGTGTCTCTTGGGACAGTTTGCTGCCGAGATACGAAAAATAAGGCCGCCGGAACCCTATAAAGGAAAGGGTATCCGTTACGTTGACGAATACGTACGACGAAAGGTCGGCAAAGCATTTACTTCCGGAGCAGCCTAAAAATTAACGATTGACAATTGAATATTGACTATTGAAAAAGGAGTCGGAATTCGAAATCAGTAGTAGATGGCAATTGGAATTTGGTTTTTATGAGAATCGACAGGATAAAAAGAGCGGCACTGAGGCGTAAATATCACGTGCGAAAAAAGGTCTTTGGAACGCCAAATAGACCACGACTGTCGGTATTTCGTTCGAACAGGCATATTTACGCCCAGATTATAGATGATGCCGCGGGAGCGACGCTTGTTTCCGCAAGCACAAGAGCGAAAGGCCTGAGAGACCAATTGCCCAATACCGCTGACAAAAAAGCCGCTCAAATCGTAGGTGAAGCGGTCGCAAAGCAGGCCCTTGGCGTCGGTATTAAGTGCGTTTGCTTTGATAGAAACCGATATAAGTTTCATGGCAGAGTCAGGGCCCTTGCTGAAGCGGCAAGAAAGACCGGGCTGGTTTTTTAAAAAAACGACAGAGTTTGGAGAAAAAATTGGCAGCAGAACCCGTTAAACCCGTTAGAAGTAAAACCTCAGAGAGAAGTGGCGCACCGTTGGGGCGGACTTCTAACGGGGTTAAACTATCTGACGAGGAAGAACGGCCGTTGGAAGATACGGTCGTGAAAATATTTCGCTGTTCCAAGGTCGTCAAGGGAGGTCGGCGGTTCAGCTTTGCGGCATTAGTTGTAATTGGTGACCGTGCAGGCACGGTGGGTATTGGTTATGGAAAGGCCAATGAAGTCCCAATGGCAGTTGAGAAAGCCATGAAAGATGCAAAAAAAACTTTGCATAAAATAGCTTTGGTCGGCCGAACGATTCCATATCAGGTCAACGGCAGATACAGAGCTACGAAGATAACATTGGTCCCGGCCAGCCCCGGCACCGGTGTTATCGCCGGCTCCAGCGCTCGAGCAGTGCTCGAGCTGTCCGGCGTCCAGGATGTCCTTACAAAAGTTTACGGAAGCTCCTCTGCTAAAAATGTTGTCAAAGCTACGTTGGATGGGTTGTTGAGATTACGCAGCAAAGAAACGGTTGAATCTCTTCGAGGCGTAGAAGTTCAAGCAATAAAAAGGTGGTGATGATTTAATGTTGAATTATCAAATAACTTCTATCGCAGGAAAGCACAAAGCTCGGCGGCGCGTTGGTAGAGGCACAGGCACAGGCCGAGGAAAGACCTGTGGCCGCGGCCACAAAGGTAGTGCCAGCAGAGCCGGCTCGACTTCTGTGTCGCTTTATGAAGGTGGCCAGATGCCTTTATTTCGCCGACTGCCAAAACGCGGCTTTAGTAATTATAAGTTCGCAACACGCTATCAAATTGTTAATGTATCACAATTGGAAAGATTTGACGAAGGTGCTGCCGTCAGTGTAGAGCAATTATCCAATGCAGGACTGATTGACAGCCTGGAAAGTAAAGTTAAGATTCTTGGTAACGGCGAACTGACAAAGAAGTTGGAAGTGGCAGCGCATAAATTTAGCAAAACCGCAGAGCAGAAGATTATAGGCTGCGGTGGCACGGCAAAGGTGATACAATAATCGATTTGATTATTGTAAAGTGAAAGACTATCGGAAAATATAGAAATGCTTGGAACAGTATTTAACGTATTCAGAATCCCGGACCTGCGCAACAAGATTCTTTTTACTGTGGCGCTGCTGATAATATACAGGGTTGGTTTCCATATCCCCAACCCCGGTTTTGACCAGGACGCCATAGCTAAAGTCACCGAACACAGGGATAGAGAAAGTCCCTTGGGTAGAGCCGCTGAATACATGCAGATATTCACCGGCGGAACCCTGGACAAAAGCAGCTTGTTTGGTCTGGGAATTATGCCCTATATTACCGCATCGATTATTCTTATGCTGCTGGGCGAGGTTATTCCCGCTTTGAAAAAGCTGCGTCAGGAAGGCCAGACCGGCCACAAGAAGATACAGGAGTATACACGCTACTTGACGGTGCTGATTTGTCTCATTCAGTCGATGATGTATATGAAGTTGTTAGGAGAGTTTATCTATCCGGGCATGAAAACTCAAGCTGTAATAATGGGCACTGTCGGTATGACGGCCGGCACCATCTTCTTGATGTGGCTCGGCGAGCAGATAGATGAATACGGAATAGGCAACGGTATTAGTTTGATAATTATGGCCGGCATTCTATCTCGAATGCCCTGGGCAATCGGAATGCTCTTGGAGAATGTTGACTTAAGCATTACTGCACCGACCGGCACAATAGGCCCGGCAAGGTTATTGTTCCTGATGGCAGCGTTCGTATTTGTTGTTGCCGGTGCGATACTGATAACTCAAGGCCAGCGTCGAATACCCATTCAACAGGCCAAACAGATGCGTGGCCGCAGGGTTTACGGCGGCCAGAGACATTATTTACCGCTTCGTGTCAATCACGGCGGAGTGATGCCGATAATCTTCGCATCGGCTTTTATGATGTTCCCGCCGGTGATAATTAGCCAGTTGAGAAACATACCGAGCCTTAGCGGTTCAAGATTTCTTCTCGATTTGGAGTATGCCTTGACACCCGGTCGTGCTTATACATACAACGTTTTGTATATGTTATTGATATTTCTGTTCGCTTATTTCTGGACAACGGTCCAGTTCCAGCCGAAGGAAATGGCCAAAAATTTGCGGGATTCAGGAAGCTTCATCCCCGGACTTCGGCCAGGACGCAGAACCGCCGAATACCTCGAAACGGTGATGACCAGAATCACCTATTTCGGAGCATCATTTCTGGCCATAATCGCCATCGTGCCAACCGTCATTAATATTATATTGGGGATTCCCTGGTTGGTAGCAACATTTTTGGGCGGCACGGGTTTATTGATAGTTGTCAGTGTCTCACTGGACCTCGTTCAGAAAATTGAGGCCAACCTTTTGATGCGCAGCTATGAGGGTTTCAGTGGAGCCGGCAGGATAAAAGGAGCTTATGGATGAGGATAGTTTTGTTGGGCGCACCCGGTGCGGGCAAAGGAACCCAGTGTAAGCACATTGCTGCCAGATATGGTCTGCTCCATCTGTCCAGCGGAGATATCTTACGACAGCAAAGGGCAGCAGGGACCGAGCTGGGCAAAAAGGCCCAGAGCTATATGGATTCGGGTGTTCTTGTGCCTGACGAAATAATAGTTGATATGATGGCCGGCGCAATAAAAAAGGCGCCTGAGGCTGGCTTTATGCTCGATGGTTTTCCCAGAACTGTTAATCAGGCCGCCGAACTTGATAAATCATTGGCTTGCAGCCACCAGAAAATAGACGCTGTCTTGAACTTGAAAATAGATGACCGGATAGTAGCTGAGCGAATGACCGGCAGAAGAAGCTGTCCTCAATGCGGTGCGGTTTACCACATTGAAAACCTGAAGCCGAAAGTCGAAGGAATATGTGACAACGATGACACCAGGCTCATTCAGCGACCGGATGACGGCCCTGAAGTAGTGGCGAATCGGCTTAAGACCTACCACCAGCAGACAGAGCCGGTGGTGGATTACTATAGAAATAGCAACAACAGCACAGTTTATGACATCGATGCTGACAAAAATGCCGACGAGGTAAGCGTTTTAGTATTCGAGAAGCTGGACGCCCTCGTCAAAGCGTGAAGTGTGAAGCGAAATAAGAAATACGAGATACGAAATTAAATGGCTATAACGCTTCGCAGCCGAAGGGAAATTGAGTTAATTCGTAAAGCGGGTGCAGTTGTAGCCGACGTTCTTTCAAAATTACAAGAGATTGCCGAGCCGGGAGTAACTACCGCCCAGTTGGATGC
>Ga0209979_1000210_pt1 | contig 91156 bp, 80 predicted proteins | sample AnhtaG_FD_183114 | JGI IMG/M metagenome (GOLD analysis project Ga0209979, IMG submission 183114) | Deep subsurface microbial communities from Anholt, Denmark to uncover new lineages of life (NeLLi) - Anholt_01485 metaG (SPAdes) (version 2) | ecosystem: Environmental > Aquatic > Marine > Oceanic... | reverse complement strand
ACTCCCCGCACCCTATCGTGGCCTGCCACGTCCTTCTTCGGCTGCTGGCGCCTAGGTATCCACCGTACGCCCTTTGTAGCTTGACCTACATTGGCTCGTATTCGTTACCTACTCTCGCCTGAACGAATCCTGCCCCCACCGGTTGCCCGGCCGGAACCGAATTCACTCAAACAATTGGATTATCTCGCGGATTCATCTCTCACCGACCCGAAGGCCAACGAGAGACTCTTCTTTGGGATAATTTCTCTCCTATGCAGTTGTCAAAGTGCAGACCGGAACCTCAGGGCTTCCGCCCCTCAGTACCCGGTGGACAACCCTCAATCGAGGACTGTCGACCGGACACCTGTGTCGATCTATCGTGGGTCCGGCGCCAATCGACCTGGGTGAAGCCATCGCTTCACGGGGCGACTACTGAGGCGCGTCGGGTTTTCGATAGTAAACCCGGGGATTGATCTTGTCAACTCCGGGATTTGTTCCCGCTGCTCGGCATGCCAGCGGCGTTACCGGTACGGGAGGGCCATCATAAGCGAGGCGAGCGAGCGGCGTCAAGGGCGAGGGGCCTATCCAATTGTAAAGCAGGAGAAGGGTTGGGTCCGGATCGTCTCGGTGTTGCTGGCCGCTCCTGGATTCCGGCGTTCGCCGGAAAGACGGGGCGCCCAGTTGGGCGCCCCAAGATGGCTTCTCAGGCGATCGCCGACACTTCCACTTAGAGACTATCTCAACCGCCCCAGCTCCCAGCGCCTGAGCCAGAGTAGCGCACAAGCGAACTGGAGGAGGCCCAAGTAGTTCGAGCCCTTCTTGTCGTAGCGGACGAGGAGGGCTCGGCATTTGGAAAGCCATGCCAACGTACGCTCGACGACCCATCGCCTGGCCGGGTGGATTTTGTTCCCCCAGTCGTCGTGCTTCTCTTCTCCGATCCGCCGGATGTGCGGGGTATGGCCGTAGGCTGGGGCTTTGGCATGGCCGGTGGGATTATCGTAGCCCTTGTCCAGGCAGAGATGTTGGGGCTGTTCCGGGGTTGGCGTCGGTCGTTCCACGACCACCGCCTCGAGCGTCGAGGCCAAGAGCTTGACGTCATGGACGTTCGCCCCAGCGATTACGACACCGAGCGGTCCTCCGGTCGCATCGACGAGCAGGCTCTTCTTCGTGCCCTTCTTGGCCCGATCGGTGGGGTTGGGCCCGATGAGGTCCCCCCCGAACGGGCCTTGCCCATGCTTGCGTCGACGGACTGCCATCTCCAGTCCACGCTGTCCAACTCGCAGCATTCCGTGATGAGTACGGCCCAAATCCGCTCAAAGACGCCCTGGTCGCACCAATTCTGGAAGTGGCGATGGACCGTGCTGTCATCCCCGTACTCGCGGGGCAGGCGGTTCCACTGGCATCCAGAGCGCAGCCGGAAGATGACGCCGTTGAGAACGCATCTGAGATGCACCCGGCGATTGTCATTGCGTTTCCGGGGATAGACCTCGGTCAGGACGCCCTCAATGAGCGCCCAGGCCTCGTCTGAGACCTCCCAAACCGTCGGCATCTCCCACTTGCGCTTCTTGTTCAAACAGCTTGCCCCCTCAGATTCACCAATCCGAGGGGGCAGTGTCTCATGCCTATTGCGTTTGAGATAGTTTCTTAGTAGTGGGGGTAGGTGGTCGATTGCTGCGGGGCGGTCTGGTGGTTCGTCGTGATGGTCGCCTTGACCGAGCTCGCGCTGGTGAACCAGGACTTGTACTCGAAGGTGTAGGTCCGAACTTCGTTGGCCATCAGGGTGACCTGCTTGGTCTGCGTGGCGTCGCTGCTGCTTCCGCTGCCGAACGTGCAGGTCAGGGTCCCGCTCAGGGCCCCGTTGGCCGGGTTGGAGACCTGGACCGTTGCAATCAACGTGCGAGCCCACATGAGGCCCGAGGTCGTGACCTGCTGCACCTTGGCCGACAGGTCACCCTGGACCGGCGGGGCCGGCGGGTTGACGGGGCTGGGACCGGTGCTCGGGGCCGCGCTCGGCTTGACCGACGACGTGGCGGAAGGGGCGGCGCTCGGGGCGGTGGACGCGGGATCGGCCGGGTCCGTCATCGGGGTGTTGCGGTGCAGGCCGCACCCGACCGCGGTCGACAAGGCGATCGCCCCCACCGTCAGCAGGCATGAGAGGCTGGTGAAGCGTCCCGTCATGGCGACCCCCTGTCACAAAGCTTGGCCGTGTCTTAACACCTTATGGCCAATCACTCCGGGGATCTTGCCGGCGTGAGCTTATCTCCAGATTAACCCCAGACTAATCTTTGACCAAGAGCTCGCCGCCCCGCCTGCCCCCCGAGCCGGCCCGGAAGGCGCCTCCGGCGGTTGACCCACCCCCTCCCCGGGCGTATCATTTGCCTTTGCCCGTGACCGACCGAGCTTTGGAGGCCGCATGACCGTCGCCACCGATCCGACCATGCGCTGGGACCTGTCAGACCTGTACCAGGGACCGACCGATCCGGCGATCGACGCCGACCTCCAGCGACTCAAGACCCACGCGGCCGACTTCCGGCGCCGCTTCCACGGTCGAGTACTCGACCTCGCGCCTCGCGCCCTGCTGGAGGCCCTGCAAGAAACCGAACAGATCCACAGCCGCCTCTACCGGCTGATGGGCTACGCCTCGCTCATCTTCTCGGCCGACACCGAATCGGAGACCAACAAGGCCCTCTACGACCGCCTGCGCAGCGAGGGGACGGCGATCGGCAACGAGCTCCAGTTCTTCGACGTCGAAATCAAGGCCATGCCGGAAGAGCGCTTTGCTCCTCTGCTGCAGGCCCCTGAGCTCGCGACCTATCGCTATTTCCTGCAGACCCAGCGCAAGTTCGCCCCCTACACCCTCGGCGAGCCCGAAGAGCGGGTGGTCGCCATCAAGGACCTGACCGGCATCCAGGCCTGGGCCCAGCTCTACACGGAGATCTCGGCCGGCATGCGCATCCCCGTGACGATCCAGGGCGAGACCAAAGAGGTCGGCGTTTCCGAGATGCGCGCCCTGCGCACCGACCCCGATCGCCGCGTCCGCGAAGAAGCCACCAAGGCACTTTTCAAGGCTCACGCCGATCGGTCGCACGTCCTCACGTACATCTTCAACACCCTGTACCAGGACCATGCGATGAACGCCGAGTTGCGGGGCTACCCCTCGGCGATCGCCCCCACCCTGCTCTCGGACGATCTGAGCGACGGCGTGGTCAACGCCCTCATGGAGGCGACCGAGGCCAACTACGACGTCGCCCAGGCCTACTACCGTCTCAAGGCCAAGGCCCTCGGCATCTCGGACTTCGCCTCGTACGACGCCCTGGCCCCCTACGCCGAGACGGTCCGGAGCTTCACCTTCGACCAGGCCAAGGGCATCGTCCTCGATACCTTCGGGGGGTTCAGCCGGGACTTCGAGGCGATCGCCCGCCGCTTCTTCGACGGCCGCTGGATCGACGTGCCGCCGGCCAAGGGCAAGCGCGGAGGGGCGTTCTGCGCCGGCATGGTCCCCGACCTGCACCCCTACGTCATGCTCAACTTCAACGGGCGCATGGAGGATGTGGCGACGCTCGCCCACGAGCTGGGCCACGGCATCCACTTCGTGCTCTCCGGGGGCCAGAGCCTTTACAACTACCACGCCGTCACGCCGCTCGCCGAGACGGCCAGCACCTTCGCCGAGATCGTCGTGCTCGACCGGCTCCTCGCCGAGGAACGCGACCCGCGCGTCCGCCTACAGCTGCTGGCCAAGCGCCTCGAGGACGCCGTCGGCACCATCTTCCGCCAGGTCATGTACACCCGCTGGGAGCTGAGGGCCCACGCCCGGCGCGCCGACGGCACGGTCTCGCCGGAAGACTACTGCGCCCTCTGGAGCGAGGAGGTTTCCAAGCTGTACGGGCCGGCCGTGCGCATGACCGAGCTCGACAAGTGGGGCTGGTCGACCATCCCACACCTGGTCCTGTACCGCTTCTACTGCTACTCCTACGCCTTCGGCCAGCTGCTCGTCTACGCCCTCTATCAGCAATACAAGGAGGAAGGCGAAAGCTTCCTTCCCAAGCTGCTCGACGTCCTGCGCGCGGGCGGATCCGACGAGCCGACCCGCATCCTGCAGCGGATCGGGGTCGACATCACGGATGCCGGCTTCTGGCAGAAGGGCCTGTCTCTCTTGCGCGGCATGCTCTCCGAGTACGAAGCCGCCCTTTGAATCGTTAGGGGAAGCGTTGTCCAACCTGTTCGCCAGTTACCAGCTAGAAGGCTTCTTCGACGAGATCTTCGAGGCACCGGGCGTCCCCAGACCCCACTACCGCCAGCTCTACCAGCGCCTGGCCGACCTGTCGGCCGAAGAGTTCGCCGGCCACCAGCGACGGGCGGACGCCGCCTTCCTGCAGCAGGGCATCACCTTTACGGTCTATGGAGACGAACGCCAGACCGAGCGGATCTTTCCGTTCGATCTGCTGCCGCGGGTCATCCCCCACAGCGAGTGGGCCCGCCTCGACACCGGCCTCAAACAGCGGATGCGCGCCCTCAACCAGTTCCTGGCCGATGTATACGGGGAGCAGCGCATCCTCAAGGACCAGGTGGTCCCGCGGGACCTCGTGCTCGGGGCGGCCCACTTCCAGCGCGAATTCGTCGGGTTTCGCCCGCCGCGGGACCTCTACGTCCACATCGCGGGCATCGACCTGGTGCGGGATGCCCAGGGACACTACCAGGTGCTCGAGGACAACCTGCGCTGCCCCTCGGGCGTCAGCTATGTCCTGGAGAACCGGGCCATCATGAAGGGGGTCTTCCCCCAGCTGTTCAACCAGATGCGCGTGAGGCCCGTCGATCACTATCCCGACCAGCTGCTCGCGAACCTGAAGGCGATCGCCCCCCGCCACCAGGACGATCCCACGGTCGTCATCCTCACCCCCGGGGTCCACAACTCGGCCTACTTCGAGCACTGCTTCCTGGCCCTGCAGATGGGGATCGAGCTGGTCGAGGGGCAGGACCTCGTCATCGAGCACGACCGGGTCTTCATGAAGACGACCCGAGGCCTCAAGGGGGTCGACGTCATCTACCGCCGGGTGGACGACGCCTTCCTGGACCCCGAGGTGTTCCGCGCCGATTCGATGCTCGGGGTGCCGGGGCTGGTACGGGCGTACCGGGCGGGGAACGTGGCGATCGCCAACGCGATCGGCACGGGCGTGGCCGACGACAAGGCCGTCTACCACTTCGTGCCCCGCATGATCCGCTACTACCTGGACGAAGAGCCCATCCTCTCCAACGTCCCGACCTACCTCTGCGACACCCCGAGCGACCTCCGGTACGTGCTCGAGCACCTCGACGAGCTGGTGGTCAAGGCCGTGAACGAGGCCGGTGGCTACGGCATGCTGATCGGCCCCCACGCGACCGAGGCCGAACGCGCAGAGTTCAAGCGACGGATCCAGGCCACCCCCCGGAACTACATCGCGCAGCCCATGGTGTCCTTGTCCCGCCACCCGAGCCTGGTCGAGCGCGAGAACGGGCCCGGCTTCGAAGGGCGTCACATCGACCTGCGACCTTACGTCCTGACGGGAGACGACATCACCGTGCTGCCGGGAGGCCTCACCCGGGTCGCCCTGCGCAAGGGCAGCCTGGTCGTCAACTCGTCGCAGGGCGGCGGCAGCAAGGACACCTGGGTCCTGTACGGGGAGGATTGATGCTCAGTCGGACGGCCGAGGCCTTCTTCTGGATGGGCCGCTACATCGAGCGGGCCGAATACACGGCGCGCACCGCCAACGTCCACCAGCAGGTCCTGCTCGAGCACCCGGATCCGGCCTACCAGGCCGACACCTGGGCCCGCCTCCTGGACATGAGCGGCGACCTGCTCGCCTACCAGGAGCGGCATGGCCGGCTGGATTCCCGCTCGGCCCTGGAGTACCTGGCCGTCGACCCGGGCAACCCCAACAGCCTCGTGAGCTGCGTGGCGGCCGCGCGCGAAAACGCCCGCACCATCCAGGACCAGCTCTCGAGCGAGGTCTGGTACCACATCAACCGGTTCTACCTGGAGGTCTCGGGGCTCTCGCGCCAGGACTTCTGGGCCGACTCCCACGGGATCCTGCGCCACGTGCGGGATACCGGCTATACCCTCTCCGGCGTCATCAGCCACACGATGCTGCACGACGAGCGGCTCGCCTTCTTCCGCATGGGGCGTGACATCGAGCGGGCAGGCCGGACCCTGAGGCTCCTGCTCACCCCCGCCCTCCTGGAGGCCACCGCCGAGCCGGGGGGCATCAGCGAGTTTCAGGAACGGGTGGCCGTCCTCAAGAGCGCCAGCGCCTATGAGGCCTTCCGGAAGACGTACCGGGGAGGCCTGGACGCCGTCAAGATCGTCGAGTTCCTGCTCCTCAGCGATCGCTTCCCACGATCGGTCCGCTTCTCGGCCCGCAACCTGCGCGCGATGCTCGGCCTGGTCACCTCGGGCCACTCGGATGGCCGCAGTGAGCCCGAACGGCTCACAGGACAGTTCGCGGCCGATCTGGAGTACGTCTCGCTGGCCGACGTCATCGCGAATGGCATCGAAACCTATCTGCAGGGCCTGGTGACCCGCGTCGCCCACCTGAGCGACTGCTACGGGCGTGCCTACTTCCGCTACACGGATTCGCCCGGCGTGCCTACCGCCATCTTGCCGCAACGCCGTCGCCCGTTCCCGCGCCCGGAGGCCCCTACGACCGTCGTCCAGGCCATCCTCCGGGTGAGGCACGATTTCACCTATCGCTACTCGGCCCCGGTCGAGCACGTGCGCACCATCGTGCGTCTCACCCCACCCCAGCGCTACGGCCGCCAGCGCCTCCTGGACGTGAAGTGGGTGCTGGAACCTCAGGGAGACTTCCGGCAGCACGTCGACGCCTTCGGCAATCCGGTCTGGCAACTCGACCACGCCCACATCGATCAGGAGTTGAAGGGCTCGATCGAGATGTTGGTCGAGAACCACGCCGTCTACCATGCCGAGGGGGCGCTCGCCCTCAGAGGCATCGACCCGGACGACGAGGAGGGGATCGCAGGGCCGGCCGAGTACGGCAGCCTGACCTCCCTGGTAGACACCTCGGAGGCCCTGTTGGCGATCGCCCAGCGCGCCCGCGCCGAGCACGCCGCGCCCATGGCCCGGGTCGAGGTCCTCTTGAAGGAGGTCCACGGCCGGATGCGGTTCGAAACCGGCCTGACGACGGTCCAGACGACCGCGAGCGAGGCCTTCGGGCTGGGACGCGGCGTCTGTCAGGACTTCGCCCACGTCATGCTGTCCCTTTGCCGCGGTGCCGGGGTGAGCGCCCGCTACGTCTCGGGCTACCTACCGGCCGAAGGGGTCATGCATGCCTGGGTCGAGGTCCTGATCGACGACCCGAGCACCGGTCAGGCCCGCTGGATCGCCTACGACCCCACGCACGGCCGGAGGGTGGACGAGACCTACGTGACGGTCGCCGTGGGCCGTGATTACCGGGATATCGCGCCGACCAGCGGCTTCTACAGCGGGTCGGCCGAGAACGTCCTGACGGTAAGGGTTTCGACCCGGATCGAGCAGCGCCACCCGCTAGCCAAGACGGTCGGCACCTCGCCCCTGCGGGGCGTCACGCTCGACCAGTGGGACGACCCGCAACCGGCCCAGCAGTAGTCAGGGCACTTCGAGGCGGCGCGCCTTCTCCCAGGTGACGGGCTGGGCGCGTCGGAAGTAGCGCCAGGCCCCGCACAGGGCAGCCACGTTTTGGAAGAGGAAGTAGTAGGCGAGGTAAGCCGGCTTCCAGCGGTATCCCCGGCGTTCAAGCCACCAGCCCGAGGCGGCCAAAGCCAGCAAAGCGAGTCCGCCCAGCGCCAGCCAGCGATCGCGACCCTGCACCGCGAGCAGCAGGCTCGCCAGGAACGCGAGGGGCAAGGCGATCGGCACCACGATCCAGCGCAGGACCCGGTGCGAGAGGTACTGGAACGTGAGCACGCCCCGGGTCGGCAGCAGGAGGGGCCAGAGGCGCACGACCGATTGCCAGCCGCCGGCCACGATGCGAACCTTGCGCTTGAACTCGTCGGCCATGCTCGCCGAGGCGGTCTCGGTGGCGATCGCCTCCGGTTCGTAGACCACCCGGAAGCCCTGCATGACGAGCCCCATCGACAGGACGAAGTCCTCGATGATGGAGTCTTCCGGCAGCGGAAAGTACCGGCTCCGGCGGACGGCGAAGATCTCCCCGGTCGCCCCCAGCACGCTCGAAACCCTGGAATCCAATCGTTTGAGCCAGGACTCGTAGCGCCAGTAGAGGCCTTCGCCGAGGCTCGCCACCCCCGGCCCCGCCTGGATACGCTTTTCCCCGGCCACCATCGCGACGCGCGGATCGCCGAAGTGGCGGACCAGGCGATGGAGGGCGTCGGACCGGAAGAAGCAGTTGGCATCCGAGCCGACCACGATCTCGCCGTGGGCGACCGCGACGGCCGCGTTGAGGGCGTTGACCTTGCCGGCCCGCCGAGGGCGGAGCAACAGGCGGACCCGCGGGTCGGGACAGGCCGCCACCACGGCTTCGGTGCCGTCCGTACAGCCGTCGGCCACCACCAGGACCTCGAGCCTGTCGGGCGGATAGTCAAGCGCAAGGCAGTTCCGCAGGCGGTCGGCGATCACGTCCACCTCGTTGTAGGCCGCGATCACGATCGAGATGGTGGGAAGGTCGTCGGACCTCCAGCTGGGGTGATCCACCCAGCGGCCGATCAGCCAGATCAGGAGGCCGTAACCGACATAGGCGTAGGCGGTCACGCCCAGGGTGCCCCACAGCAGCCATTCCCACAGGTGGCGCACCACAGCCTCCTTCCCCCCGTCTCAGCATAGCGTCGGGCGTGCCAAGGAGGCGTTGGTCAAGCTGGCAAAGTCGGACGCCCCGCCTCGGACGGATTGAACTAGGCCGTCGCCCCCCTGGGCCGGGAACCGGGTCAAAGGGCCGATTTCCGGGAATAAGAGGGCTATGAAGGCCTGGAGACGAACGCTTTTACCCGGCTGGCTCGCGGCGGCACTGGTCTGTGGCCTGCTTACGCAGGCCAATGCCGCCCCCGAAGCGCGTCCCAATGCGGACTGGATCGCCTACCCGTCCTGGGTGCTCGCCAAGTTCGACTCCGAGGAGAATCGGACGGATCCGGACCCCATGCTGAGGTGGCAGACGCCCGTCGTGACGATCTCGGCGCCGGCCTCGCGGATCGGGGTGTTGCGGGAGGCGATCGCCGAGTGGCAAGGCCCCGGGCTTCCCAGGCTCCGGATCGTCGACCCGGAGCGCGACCCCGACATCGCCGTGCAGGACGTGCAAGTGCTATCGCGTCGGGACCCGGACATGCTCGGCGAAACCGAGCCTGTCGCCGAGGATCCGCCGCCCCTCGGTCCCCCGACCACTTACGCGACGGTCTCGATCAAGATGACGACCGGGCTGTCCCCGGCCGAGTACCGCATCGTCCTGACCCATGAGCTGGGACATGCGCTCGGCTTCTGGCGCCATGCCGCCAATCCGCACTGGCTCATGGGAGCGGAGCTGAGCTCCGAGCAATCCCCTCACGTCTCGGCAGCCGAGCGCGCGCTGTTGGCTCAGCTCTATGCCTTGCCGCGCTCCACGCAACAGCTCGCCAAGAAACGACGCCCTCCCCTATCGTAATCGGGGAGGGCGCCGAACCGGATTCCAGGATCAGGCCCAGCGGACCAGGCCGACCTCGTGCTCGTCCGCGAGGTCCGGGTGGGCCGGACGGACCCGCACGCCGTAGCTGTAGCTGCCGCCGGTCTTGGGACGGATAGCACCCTCGTAGCTGTAGACCCCGTCCCCCAGGCGCTTGGAGCGCTTCATGGGGACCACCTCGAACTTGCGCAGCTCGCCGTTCTCCTCGCGACCCTGGCAGATCTCGACGATGAAGTCGGCCGGATCGAGCCCACCCAGGCGCACCCTGGCTTCCAGCTCGAGCTCGTCCCCGACGGTGAGCCGCTGCTCACGGGGTCCCTTGGCCTCGAGGTGGATGTGGTGCCAGTTGAGGCGCACCATGCCCTTCCATTCGGAGAGCTGGCGAGCGAGGTCGTAGCCGTCCGCCGCAAGCTTTTCGCCATGCTCGATCGCCGGGACGTAGAGCTCGCGACTGTAATCCTGCACCATGCGCCGGGTGCTGTAGGCCGGGGCGAGGGTGCGAATCGCCTCCTTGGAGTGGCGGATCCAGTGGTGAGGGATCCCGTCCCCGTCCCGATCGTAGTAGAGCGGGACAATCACGTCCTCGAGCGTCTGGTAGAGCGACTGGCTGTCGGCATCGTCTTGCTCGTCCGTGCTGCGGTACTCGCGCTCCTCACCGATGCTCCAGCCGTTTTGGCCGCTGTATCCCTCGACCCACCAGCCATCCAGGACGCTGAAGTTCAGCACTCCGTTGAGGGCGGCTTTCTCTCCGCTCGTCCCCGAGGCCTCGAGCGGGCGGCGCGGGTTGTTGAGCCAGACGTCCACGCCCTGCACCAGGTAGCGGGCGAGGTTCATGTCGTAGTCCTCGACGATCGCGACGCGACCCTCGAGGCCCGGTTGCTGGGCGAGGTCGTAGATGGCCTGGATGAATCGCTTGCCGGGCTCGTCGGCGGGGTGGGCCTTGCCGGCGAAGATCACCTGGACCGGGCGGCCCGCCTGGTTGAGGATCGCTTTGACCCGCTCGAGGTCCCGGAATAGCAGGGTCGCGCGCTTGTAGGTCGCGAAGCGGCGGGCGAAGCCGATGGTCAGGGCGTCTGGGTCCAGCAGGTGGTCCACTTCGCGCACCCGGGACGTGCTCTCGCCGTGCCGCAACCGCATGGCCCGCAGGCGATCGCGTACCTCGTCGATCATCTTGCGCTTGAGCTCCCGCCTGACGGCCCAGTAGGCGTCATCGGGCACGTTCTCGACCTTGTCCCAGGTCTCGGTCGCCTCCAGGTGGTCCCGCCAGGACCCGGCATAGGCGTCGAGCAGCTTGGCCATTTCGGGGGCGAGCCAGGTGTCGGTGTGGATCCCGTTCGTGATCGAACCGATGGGCACCTCGGACTCGGGTACGCCCGGCCAGAGGTCCTTCCAGATGCGGCGCGAAACCTCGCCATGCAGCTTGGAGACGCCGTTGGCGCGGCGGGCCATGCGCAGGGCCAGCACGGTCATGCTGAACAGGGCGGGGCCACCCATCTGATCCTGCCGGGCGATCCCCAGGAACTCGTCGCGCGCGATCTTGAGCTGGCCCCAATAGGGGCGGAAGTACTTCTCCATCATCTCGAAGGAGAAGGCGTCGTTGCCAGCGGGCACCGGGGTGTGGGTCGTGAAGACGGCGTTGGCCGCCACGGCCTCCAGGGCTTCGTAGAAGGTGAGCCCCGCGCCCTGCACGAGCTCGCGACAGCGCTCGAGACCGAGGAACGCCGAGTGGCCCTCGTTCATGTGCCACATCCAGGGGTTGATCCCGAGCTCGCGGAGGGCCCGCACGCCGCCGATCCCGAGGATGATCTCCTGGGAGATGCGCATGTCGTGGTCACCGCCGTAGAGTTGAGCCGAGAAGCGCCGGTCCTCAGGAGCGTTGCGATCGATGTCGGTGTCGAGCAGGTAGAGATTGACCCGCCCGACGGCCACCCGCCACACCTGGGCGTAGACCCGGCGGCCCGGCAGCTCGACGCCGATCAGGACGTCCTCGCCAGTCTCGCTCTTGGCCGGGGTGATGGGTAGCTCGTGAAAGTTGAGCTTTTCGTAGAGGGCCTCTTGGCGGCCATCGGCGCTGAGGCGCTGCCGGAAGTATCCCTGGTTGTAAAGCAGGCCAATCCCCACGAAGGGCAGGCCCAGGTCGCTCGCGGACTTGCAGTGGTCGCCCGACAGGATGCCGAGCCCGCCCGAGTAGATGGGCAGGGCCTCGTGCAGGCCGAACTCGGCCGAGAAGTAGGCGATGGTCCGGTCGCGGTGAGCCGGGAAGGTGCGGCGGTACCAGGTATCCTGGTCGCCCATGTAGGCGTCGAAGGCGGCCACGACGGCATCGAAGCGCTCGAGGAAGGCCGGGTCTTGCGCGGCCTGGTCGAGGCGGTCCTGGGCGATCTCGCACAGCAGCTTGACCGGGTTGTGGTAGATCCGCTCCCACAGGGCGTGATCCAGCGAACGGAAAACGGCCTGGGCGCTAGGCGTCCAGCTCCACCAGAGGTTATGCGCGAGCTCGTCCAGGCGCTTGATGCGGGCGGGGATCGACGGGAAAACGGACACTCTACCTAGCAGGTTCAAGGATACCTCTCCTCAACGGGGCGCACACAGGGCATCATCAGAAAGGCGCGGCTCGACTTTCGTCGCCGCGCCTTTGCGGATGGCATGATACCACGATTCCCGCAAGAGCTCATGAGGACAGTGGAATAGCCGACCAGGCGGTGGTTTTCCGCCTGCCTTCCTTCACAGTTTCGGCCGGTAGCGCCCCTGCGGAACGGTCGTGCCGTGCACGTCCGGAAGGTAGGCGATGGTGTTGCCGTGATCGCCGACCACGAAGCCGGCCGCCAGTTGCTCTCGGTAGGTCGGCATGTAGAAGTACATGGGGTCCTCGGGAGTCATGTCGATTTCCTGAAGCTTGGCGTCGGTGATCAGGTGGTTGTTGATCAGGATGTTGCCGCCATACATGAACAGGAAGTTCCTGGCATCCGGCTCTGGCAGCTCCGGATAGGGGCGCCGGACCTGGTCATCGAAGCTCATAGTGACCTGACCGGCGCGGACCGTCGCCCCGACGGCAAAGCCGTCGACGGAAGGCGGCGGCAGCAGCTTGCAGGGCTGCAGCACGATGTTGTCGCCATCGATGGCGAGCCCGGGTGACTGAGAGCTGATCAAGCGGGCCATGTCGAGCCCAATCGCATCCATCAACCCCTTGACGGGGATCCCGGCGCTCTTGACCGTTTCGGGCTTGAGGACGAGGCGACCCTTGCCGTCGGGGGAGAGCGCACCGGTTAGCGAGAAGGGAATCGGGATCCCCTTGTGCAGGGTTCCCGTCATGCTGATCTTGCCGTTGCCGTTATTGGCGATCTTGAGGTCTGTAAGCGGGCTGTTGGGGCCGTTGAAGACGTACTTGTTGAAGAGCGCCGTCATCGAGGCATCGTCCAGCGAGATGTCGCCGGTGTGGATGTGGATGACGTAGTCGTTCATGTTGGCGGGGATGAACGGCTCGTTGGGACGTTTGACCTGGATGTCGGCGTTGAGGTTGGGCATGCCGACGACGATGTCTTCGTCGACCCGGTAGACGACGTTGCGCGTGTAGAACTGGGAGATCCCGCCCTGCGGCGGGCCGTCGTCGGTGCTGCCCAGCTTCTTCGACGGGGCCTGCGAGGGCGTCATCCCACAAGACGTGGCCAGGGCCAGCGTCGTGATCCCCAAGACGAGGCGTTGCATCAGTCGAGGCACTCGCATCTCCGCTCCCCACTCTTTCATAGAGTGTTAATCAGCTATCCGCTCCCGTACGGCCGGGCTGACGTCCGAGAGCTGATCATGCGGTTAACTTCCAGTGAAAGTTTGGATCAGGCCGCCTGCCGGGAGGCCAGCCGGTCCATGAAGTCGTGGATGACGGCAACCAGCTCCTCGAGGGTCCGGGTCGTGTTGATGGCGGCCCGCAGCTCGGCCGAGCCCGTCATCCCGCGGGTGTACCAGGTGACGTGCTTGCGGCCCTCCGAGACGCCCTGGCGATCGCCCTTCTCGGCCACGAGCAGGCCCAAGTGATCGAGCGCGACCGAGAGGCGCTCCGCGGGCGAAGGCTCGGGCAAGAGTTCACCTGTGCGCCAGTAGTGCAGGATGCGGGGGAAGATCCACGGGTTGCCCTGGGCGGCGCGGCCGATCATGACCCCCCGCACCCCGTAGTCGCGCATGCGCTGGACGGCCTTGGCGGGGTCGGCCACGTCGCCATTGCCGATGACCGGGATAGAGACGGCCTGGGCCACCTCGGCGATCTTGTGCCAGTCGGCCTCGCCCGCGTACATCTGGGACCGGGTGCGGCCGTGCACGGTGATGGCCGCGACCCCGGCCTGCTCGGCGAGGCGCGCGACCTCGAGGTAGTTCTGGTGGTCGTCGCTGTAGCCGAGCCGCATCTTGATCGTGACGGGCGTGTCGCCCAGGGCCGCGACCATGGCCTTGAGGATCCGCTCCAGGAGGGCCGTATCCTTGAGGAGCGCCGAGCCGTCGCAGCCCTGCGTAATCTTGGGCACGGGGCACCCGAGGTTGAGGTCGACGACGGCCGCCCCATAGCCCACCAGCATGCGCGCCGCCTCAGCCATGACATGCGGCTCGTGCCCGAAGAGCTGCAGGCCCAGCGGCTTGAGGTCGGAGGCGACCGTCAGGTCGGGGGCGTCCTTGCGGCGGTGCATGTTGACCAGGCCCACCGCGCTGAACATCTCGTGGAAGGCGAGGCTCTCGGGGTCGTAGCGGCGCATGAGCCGGATGTACGGGAAGTCGCAGACCCCGCACATAGGGGCCAGGATCACCGGGCTCATGAGGGCCAAACGGCCGATGCGCAGGGCGGGAGCGTCCATACCGCCAGTGTAGCATGGGTCGCTTGGCGAGCCTCCGGCCGACACGGTAGCATGGCCCCCATGAAGATCTACACGAAGACCGGAGACGCGGGTCAGACCTCCCTGCTGTTCGGAGCGCGCGTCTCCAAGGACGATGCGCGCGTCGACGCCTACGGCACGACCGACGAGGCCAACTCGGCCATCGGCCTCGCACTCAGCCTCCTTCCCGCCGATCCGCCTTTGCCCGAAATGCGCGCCCCGCTCGCCCAGGTCCAGCAGGGCCTGTTCGCGATCGGGGCCGAGCTCGCGACGCCGCCGGGCCGGCGGCCCGGCTGGGAGGCGACCGAGTCGCAAATCACCGACCTCGAGCGGGCCATCGACGCCCTAGAGGAACGGATGCCGCCCCTCACCAGCTTCCTGCTGCCCGGAGGGTCTCCGGCCGGATCGGCCCTGCATCTCGCCCGCACCGTCGTGCGGCGCGCCGAGCGGGCGGCGGTGGCGATCGCCCGAGAATCCGACCTCAACCCCTTGGTCGTCACCTACCTAAACCGACTGTCCGATTTCCTGTTCGTCTGCGCCCGGTACGTCAATCATCAACTGGGTAGCCCCGAGGCCCCGGGCCCCGTGCCGCAAGGGCTGCGCGGCGCGGCGCGCCAGGCCGAGCTAAGAAACGACCAGGCTCCGTAACGGCAGTCACGGCCCCGCCCGGGTCGTCCGGACTAGCATGGCGACGACCGATCCGTCATGCCAGAAAGGGCTCCCATGAAGCGGGTTTACGCCGATGCCACCGCCCAACTCGCCCGGCTGTCGCGGGGCGACTTCGACCCCGTCGCCTGGCAGACCCTCTGCGTCCAAGCGCACGCCCTGAGCGCCACCCAGGCCTCGCTCCCCGATCCGAAGGATGAGTCCCCCCCTTGCAACTTTACAAAACTTCATTACAATAGCTGAACGATCCTTTGCTTGAAGGGTCCCCGGGCGCGTCACGTCTTGCCTAGGAGGTAGCCCCATGCGTCGTTTCAGCTGGTCCCTCGCCCTGGTCGCGGCCGTCGTCGTGGTCGGGTGTCATCCCATGCAGGTCAAGAAGGGCGGCGAGGCGGCCGGCAAGTCAGCCGCCGCCAAGCCGGTGCGCGACGACCGCCTCGATACGCGCGACCTCGAGAAGAAAAAGCAGCAAGCCAAGATCCGGGCGAGCAAGCAGCTCATGATCAACGCCCTCGACGGGGTCCTGTCTGACCTGGAGAGCCAGGGTATCAAGGTCAAGAAGACCCCCGCCAAGAAGCCTTGGCGGCTCATCGACCCGGCCCTCCAGCAGGTGAGCGACCCAGTCGCCAAGCACCAGCAAGCCGTTGCGCTGGCCGATCGGTTCGCCAAGCGGATCGGGGCCATCATGAACCGTTCGATCGACGTCGCCGTCTACGACAGCGACAAGGAAACCCTGCAACTCAACTGACCAAGCGAAACTTCTGTTATCGTCCCCGTCACAGAACCGGGTCCCGGGTCCTTCTACACTCGGCCTCGCCCCCGATGGAGAAGGACCCAGGATGCAGGAACCCTCGATTCGAACCTTCACGCTCGACTACTTCCGCGGGCTCGGGGCGGAGGTGGCCCCCCTCGACTCGGCGCGCCACCGCTGGGTGGTCCGTACGCCGGAGGCGATCGCCCGCGGAGAGCGCAGCCTCCGCCTGGCCTTCGACCCGGCCGGGGAAACCAGTCGCTCGATCCCCATGGCTCCCTCTCACCCGCGGTGGCAAGCGATCCTGGCCACCTGCACGGCGGCCCGGCCCGTCGCCTACCGGCACATCGTCTCCGAACCGATCGTCCGGCTCCTCGCCCACTTTCGGGCACGGCTGCCCCACTTCGACGTGCAGGCGGTCGAGCTCGTGAGCGTGGAGCCCAGGCAGGCGATCGGCTTCACCCACCGGGTCTGCGTCCACGCCCCGATCCTGGGCGAACGGCGTCCCGAGCTGCATCACGACCTCTTGGACGCCGCGACGGGGGAGCGTCTCGACGAGCTCTCCGAGCGCTTCTACCACCTCCCCGCCCTGCCCATCGAGCCGACGGAGTCCGTCCCGTCCATGCCCCTGGAGACCCTCCATCGCCACGCGCTCGACCGGGTCGATCGGCGCACGGAAACCGCTGGACGGCGACTCGAGGGCGATCTGCAAGGGCGCCTATTGGACCGGCTGAGCAGCCTCACGGGTCCGGTCAGCGAGGCCCGGGTCGCCGCCGAGGTGGCCCTGCACGAGGTCACCGTGGAAACCGAGCTGGTGAGCGTCTCGGCCGTCACCTTCGACGAGGTCAGCTACGCCGTGACGCTGGGGGCGATCGCCCCGGGCCGCACGGTCGTGCTCCGCTGGGTCCCGGTGACGGAAACCCTCGTCCTGCCGGCCTGCGGGCGCTGCGGAAAGTCGATCGATCCCGGCGCCCCTCCCACATGGCTGCTCTCCGAGGAGATGCTCGGCTGCCATCGCTGCGCACCGCCCCCCGAAGCCCCGCGGACCCGCGCCGAGGCGGCTATTCGGGAGGCCACCGGGGTTTGCGCCCGCTGCGAGGCCGAGACCGCCCTGACCGACCTGAGCCCATGTCACCTGACCGGAAGGACCCTGTGCGACGCCTGCGCCATCCCTTGCAGCGCGTGCGGGGCGCCCACCGATCCGAGCCAGCTCGTCCCTCATCCGAGCGGCCGGGGCATGGTCTGTCGGGCCCACACCGTCGCCTGTCCCGAGTGCCGAGCGGACTTGCTCGCCGACCAGGGCTTCGACTGTGCCGGCTGCGGCTCGCGGCTCTGCGAGGACCATGCCCGAACCTGCCCGGATTGCGGGGCCCCCTGTTGCCCGGCCTGCGCCGACTACCAGGTTTCGGGATGCACCCTCTGCTCTCGCCTGCTTGACGTCCCGGCCGATCATCCGGAGATCGTCCTCGCTCGCCAACTGCTCCCCAGCTTGCCGAAGACGTGGCGTGGCGGGAGAATTGCCCGGCAGGGCCCCTGGCTCTTGATCGAGTGGGCCCGCTTCGGACGGCGCGGTCGTGCGCTGGTCCACCTGACCCGCGGTATCGTGACGGCCCGGCGCCAGTGGCGGGCCTTCTGGCGGCGCTGGGCTCAGGCGTGAGTCAAGAGGTCGTGCACGGCCTCCCACGCGGTCCGCTTGAGTGACCGCACGGCCTCGGCCTCACTGCCGGCATCAGGAAGCGGAATGGGCGGCCCGTAGTGGACGCAGGCCTCTCGGTAGATCGGCGTGATCAGGGTCGGGACGCGGAAGGCCGGGTTGTCGGGGTCGATCCAGCGGATCCAGGCCACGGGGATCCGAAGCGGCTCGGCTCGATCGGTGGAGAGGATGGCGCACGGCACCACCGGGACGCCCAGATCGCGCACCCTCCACCACAGCCGGGCGAACGCCCCGTGGAAGGGGCCCAATTCCCTTGGCAGCCGGCCATGTTGGAAGCTGTCCATCCCTTCCGGGAAGATGGCGATCGCCTCGCCGTTCCGCAGGCGCCGCTCGGCGGCGCCGACGAGCCCGCCGGTGCGGTGCATCCCCTGTGGCAAGAAGACCAGTCCCGTCGCCCCGAGCCAGCGGACGAGCGGCAGGTGTTCGAGCCAGGAGTCGGCCACGAAGTGCAGGTGACGCCGGAGGCCCATGGCCAGCAGGAAGGGATCCAGCGGGCTGCGATGGTTGGCCACCAGGAGGGTCGGGCCGTGCCCGGGGACGTGCTCGGCGCCGATGCTGTCGAAGTGCAGGAACGACCGGCGCAAATAGTGGCCGAGCGTTTCTCGGAGCAGCTCGTAGGCGACGACCTCGCGTAACTGGCTCGCCATGCCGCAATCCCCCCGCTGAAATCCTATCAAGGCCCTCGTCGCTTACAACGCCCGTCCGAACCTGTGGGAAGATACGGATGCGATGCGCGCTCTGTGCGCTAGCATGAAAAGGGGAGATCCTATCGTCATGCGATTCATCCTGCCCCGCCGCTATCGGGTACGCCTCGGTTTTGCACGGCGGGCCTGGCAAGACCTCAGTTTGGCCCGCAAGGCCATGGTGCCGGCCTCCGCCGCCATCTTCCTGGTGGCGGGCGCGCTGACGCTCATCACCTACGTCAGCGCCGAAGACAGCCTGCGCACCCAGGTCGATCGCCAGGTCAGCAACGAGCTGGGCGTCTTCGAGCGGCTATACGCGATTCGCCAGGGCCCGGGGCCGATCCGACTCACCGAGCCCGTGGCGCGCGCCGCCGCCCATGAGATGGTCGGCCTGATGGGGGGCTTCGCGGCCGTCTACCAGGGCGATCGCCTCCTGGCCGCCGATGGCCTCGACGGGCCGCTCGCCGCCGAGGCGCGCCGCCTCCCGGCGGACTTTCGGCGCGCCGATCCGGCCGACCGGGTCATTTCGGCCCGCTTCAACCACACCCCCTACGTGATCGCCCTCCACCCCCTGAGCCGGCCGGACGGGACGCGGGAAGGGACGTTCGTGCGGGGACTGCCTGAGAAGCAGATCTCCGACATGCTCCTGAAGCACGCGTGGGGCATCTTTTCCGTGGCGGGCACGGTCATGCTGCTGGCGCTGGTCTCGCTCGCCTGGCTGACCCAGGAGCTCGCCCGCCCCTTGAAGCGCCTCGCCACCGCGAGTCGCTCCCTGCTCGAAGACGGCACGCACGAGCGCCTGCCCGATTCACAGGGGGCGGATGAGGTGGGGCGTCTGGCGCACGAGTTTCGGGCGATCGCCGAGCGCCTCACCCAGCAGAAACTCGCCCTGGAAGAGAAGGACCGGTTGAGGGGCCAGCTGCTCGAAAAGCTGATCTCGGCTCAGGAAGACGAGCGTCGCCGCATCTCGCGGGAGCTGCACGACCAGACGGGCCAGTCCCTCACGTCGCTCCTGGTCGGGCTCAAGGTTCTCGAAGGGGCTTCAAGCGTCGAGGACCTCGCCGCCCGGACGTCCAGCCTCAAGGACCTGGTTCATCAGACCCTCGACGAGGTCCATCGCCTGTCGGTCGAGCTGCGCCCGGCCATGCTCGACGACCTGGGCCTGGTCGCGGCGCTGCGCGAGATGGCTCGGGGGTTCGAGGCGGCCCACCGGGTCCCCGTCACCGTCACCGTCCGGGGACTGGAACAGCGCCTTTCACCCCTGCTCGAAGCCACCGTGTACCGGGTCGTCCAGGAGGCCCTCACCAACGTGGCCAAGTACGCGGCGGCGCGGCACGTGGTCGTCACGCTGGAACGGGTCGACGGCGAGGTCCGGTCCAGCGTCGTCGACGACGGGCGCGGCTTCGATCCCGCCACCCGATTGGGGCCCGATCACCGTCCCAGCCTGGGTATTCTGGGCATGCAGGAACGGATCGGGCTCCTGGGAGGCCACTTTGACCTCGACTCGGCCCCCGGTTCCGGGACCCGCGTCGCCTTCAGCATTCCCCTCACGATAGGAGCCTCCCCATGGCAGACCCCATCCGCCTCCTGATCTGCGACGATCACGCCATTCTGCGCAGCGGGCTCAAGATGTTGCTCAACGCCGAGCCCGATCTGCAGGTGGTCGGCGAGGCGACGAACGGCAGGGAAGCCATCCGGCTGGCAGACGAGCTGAGCCCGGACCTGGTCCTCATGGACGTGTCGATGCCGGAGATGAACGGCATCGAAGCGGCGGGCGCCATCAAAACCAAGCACCCGGCCATGCGGATCCTCATGCTGACCATGCATGAGAACGAGGCTTACCTGTTCCGCACAGTCGAGGCCGGGGGATCGGGCTACGTCCTCAAGAAGTCGGCCGATACCGAGCTGATCGACGCCATCCACCAGGTCATGCAGGGGGGGGCCTTCCTGAGACCGTCCGTCATGACGGCCCTGGCCCAGGATTACCTGGAACGAGTGGGCGCCGGGGAGGCGCAGGACAGCTACGAATCTCTCACCGAGCGGGAACGCGAGGTCCTCAAGCTCATCGCCGAGGGGAACACCAACCCGGAGATTGCCCGCATCCTGGTCATTTCGGTGCGGACCGTCGAGACCCATCGGGCCCACGTCATGGAGAAGCTCGGCTTCCACCATCGGTCCGAGCTGGTGAAGTACGCCCTGCGCAAGGGTTTGCTGGATTAGATATCCGTCGGATCGAACAAGGGGCCCGTCAGAGCTGGCGTCTTGCGGCTGGTCGCTGCCCGTTTCGGGGAGGGCGCCTCCGCCAGGTCGACGACGGCCTCGCGCACCACGCGCGTGATCTGGCGGATGCCCGCCTCCCGCTGTTCATCGGGCAGGTCGTAGAAGTTGTCGAAGGCGAGTGGCGATCCGACGTGGATGCGGGCCTTCCGGTAGATGGTCCCGCGCACCTCGCCCTCGATCCAAGCCTTGTTGCCCGGGTCGATCGCCCGCATGAGCTGCGAGGGAAAGCGAACAAGCGCCTGTTCTTCGTCCCCGGTGATGGCGATCGGCACGACCGGCAGATCGGGGACCTTGAGGCCAACGATCAGCCTCGCGAAGGATGAATGGAAGGCCGAAACCGTGCCGGATGGGGACCCGTTGACGAAGTTGTCGACCCCTTCCGGAAACACCCCGACCAGTCGCCCGCGCAGCAGCATGCGCCGCGCCTTGCGAATCAGCTCCTGGCTACGGCCACCGGACGAAACCGGCAGGATGATGTTCCCCGTCCCTTCGATCACCCGCGACGAGAGCGGGAAGCGGCTCAGGAAACCGGCCACCACGTAGTGGATGCGGCGGGGCACGTAGGCCGCGAGCAGGAACGGATCGGTCATGGTCCGGTGGTTCGGTACCAGGAGGGCCGGGCCGGCGGCTGGGATGTTCTCGAGACCGATCACCTCGGTGTTGACGAGCTGGTCCCGGACGATGGGGGCGGCGAGACTCTTGAGGGCCTCATACCAGAGGTCCTGGCTGAAACTCGCCAATCGTCGGGACGGCCGCAGCATCAGCGGGTGGCCTCCAGGCGATCGCCCAGCGCCTCCACCGGCACCTCGACCGTGATCGGCTGGTTCATCGCGTGGTGGGCGATCATGCGCTCGGCGTTGCGATAGCAGACCCACTCCCCCTCCTCGGGGGTGACCGCCGCCAGCACGTTCGTGAGGGCCGCCTCCTGGCTCAGCAGGGGGAAGTCTGAGCCCATGAGCACCCGGTGCACGCCGAGGCGGTTGATCGCTTCCCGGATGATCTCGGGAGGTTGCCAGGAGGTCTCGACGTGGAGGTGCGGGTACTTCTCGCCAAGCCTCAGCACCTTCTCGTGCTGGTCCCAGCCGATGTGGCCGAGCACGATCGGGATGCCCGTGAACCGGGCGATGAAGGGCTCGAGGTCGTTCACGTCGTCGAAGTGGTCGTGCATGGGGAACGGGAAGGTGCCGGCGTGGATGAAGACGGGCAGCGCGTGCGCCTGGGCGAACTCGCCCATGGCCATCAGCTCGAGGCTGCCCGGGTGAGGGCCCGCGATCGGGGGATGGATCTTGAGGCCCACGACCTGGCCGGTCTCGACGTAGAACTTCAGGCGGTCGAGGTAGTCTGGCTCGTAGGGATCGACCGCGCAGTAGACCGAGATCCGGTCCCGGTGAGGGGCGATCGCCTGCAGGACCTCGATCGTCCCGATGAAGGGCTCGATCACGCACACGACCGCCCTGGAGAGGCCGTTGCGGTCCATGCTCTCGATGAACTTGTCGACCCGGTACTTGTTGAGCAATCGCATCAGCTCGTGAAAGCCGAAGAAGGTGAATTCCCGGTAGATCGGGTGCATGAACGCGTGCCGGCCGTGGCGGGCGAACAGGTTGACTCCGCGGTATAGCCAGGGCTCCAGCATGTCGGCCATCTTGTGGAGCAGCGGGTACTGCGGGATGTCTTCGACCTCCATTTCCCCATCCCCTTTGAGGTGGGCGTGGTAGTCGATCATGGGGCCCTGGTACCGAGTCACGGAACTTCCTTTCGCTTCACGTGACGTCATCGTACCCACGGGAAGCCGGGGTCTAAAGGGTCTCTAGGCCGTATCACGGGGGCCCTGGCGCCGTGGCGCGGCATGGGCCATGATGGCGGGCGATCGCCCCTTCCGCCGAGTAAAGGAGAGCGCGTGTTCGAAGTGGTGCCCTACGGAGGCTGGTCGCGTTGCCTGCGGCTCTTCACGCGGGAAATCGAGCTGATCGTGACGGCCGAGGTGGGTCCGCGCGTGATCCGCTGCGGGTTCATCGGGGAGCGCAACCTGTTCCATGAGGTTCGGGAGGACCTGGGCCGAGCCGGCGGAGATCGATGGCGGTTGTACGGGGGACACCGCTTCTGGCACGCCCCGGAGGCGATCCCCCGGACCTATAGCCCGGACAACTCGCCGGTCGCCTACGAGCACGAAGACCGGACCGTGCGGCTAACGCAAGGCGTGGAGCCCGCCACCGGATTGCAGAAGGCGATCGCCATCACCCTCACCGGGGAATCCGAGGTGCAGATCGCCCACACCCTGACGAATCACTCCCTCTGGGCCATCGAGGCGGCCCCATGGGCTCTTTCCGTCATGGCCGCCGGGACTCGCGCCATCCTGCCGCAAGAGCCCCACCGCTCCCATTCCGAGGATGTCCTGCCCGCCCGTCCGCTGGTTTTGTGGAGCTACACCGACATGACGGATTCCCGCTGGACCTGGGGAAGCCGCTACATCCAGGTCCAGCAGGATCCCGCGGCGAGCGGGCCTCAAAAAATCGGTTGCCGAAATTCCCTCGGCTGGCTTGCCGGCGCCCTGGACGACACGGTCTTCGTGAAGCGCTTCGAGTGTCTCGAAGGCGCAACCTATCCCGACATGGGGTGCAACGCCGAGATCTACACGGATTCGGCGTTTCTCGAACTCGAGTCGCTGGGTCCGCTCACGCGCCTGGAGCCCGGCGCCTCGGTCACCCATACAGAGCGCTGGAGCCTGCACCATTTGGCGCTTTCAAAGGCTGAGTCCTCGATCGACGAAGCCTTGCTCCCGCTAATCGGGTGATTATCCTACGCGAAGCGTTTGACCGAACTGCGAGCCGGGGAACCGGTTGCCATTCTTTTCGAGGAAGTGGGCAAGTCCGCCCAGATACTCGGTCGTCTGACCCCCGTCGATCAGGATGACCTTGGTCGCGATGTCGCGCAGGAAGTGCCGGTCGTGCGAGACGAACACCAGCGTCCCTTCGAACTCCTTGAGGGCTGAAAGCAAGATCTCGCGCGTCCGGAGGTCGAGGTGGTTGGTCGGCTCGTCGAGGATCAGAAAGTTGACCGGGTTCGCAATGATGCGCGCGAGCACCAGGCGAGTCTTCTCGCCTCCGGACAGGACCGACACCTTCTTCTCGACGTCGTCTCCGCTGAACAGCAGCGACCCCAGGACGTTCTGAATCGACGAGCGAGACGTCGTGGGGGCGGCTTCCTGGACCGTCTCGTAAACCGTCTTTTCGCCGTCGAGCACCTCGGTCTGGTGCTGGGCGAAGTAGGCGGGCAGCAGGCTCGCCCCCAGCTTGCAGTCACCGCCATCGGCCTGCAATTGCTGGGCGATGATCTTGAGCAGGGTCGACTTCCCCGCCCCGTTGACGCCGAGCAAGGCCACGCGCTCGAGGCGCTTGACCTCGAAAGTCACGTCCCTGAGCACCTGCTTGTGGCCGTACGCCTTGGAGAGGCCGTTGACCTGCACGACCTGCTCCCCGCTGCGCGGGCAAGAGGGCCACATGAAGTCGACGGCGCGCGCCTCCTTGGGCACCTCGATCCGGTCCATCTTCTCGATCATCTTGACCCGCGACTGGACCTGAGCCGCGTGCGAGGCCCGCGCCTTGAAGCGGGCGATGAACTCCTCTTCCTTCTCCAGGGCCTTCTCCTGGCGCTTGGCGGCCGCCTCCAGGTTGCTCAGGCGCTGGGCCGTCTCGGCCTCGTAGAAGTCGTAGTCGCCCGAATAGACGTTGATCGAGCCGAACTCGACAGCCACGATCTTCTTGACCAGGCGATTCATGAAGTCGCGATCGTGCGAGGTCAGGAAGATGGCCCCTTGATACCGATCGAGGAACTCCTCGAGCCAGATGATCGACTCGACGTCCAGGTGATTGGTCGGCTCGTCCATGATCAAGGCGTCGGGCTTCTGGAGAAGGACCTTGGCGAGCTCGATGCGCATCCGCCACCCGCCCGAGAAGGTCGACACCGGCCGACGCTGCTCCTCGATCGAAAAGCCGAGTCCGCTCAGGATCTCGCTGGCCCGCTGTTCGAGGTCGTACCCGCCCAGCGACTCGAAGAGGCTCTGCGCCTCGCCGAGCTCCTCAAGCACGCGTTCCATCTCGGCCGGGTCGAGCTCCGGGTCCGAGAGGCGATTGGAGTGAGACTCGATCAGGGCCCCGAGGCGATGGACCTCGCCGCAGCCCGCCATGGCCGCCTCAATGACGCTCAGCTCGACCGCGTCGGCCGGGTTCTGCGAGAAGTAACCGATGGTGAAGCGCTCGGGCACCGTGATGCTGCCCTCGTCGGCCGCCTCCTCACCCACGATCAGCCGGAAGATGGTCGTCTTGCCAGCCCCGTTGGGGCCCACGAGCCCCACCCGCTCCCCGGGATTGATTTGAAAGCTGGCGTCCTTGAACAGGAACTTCTTGCTCTGGAACTTGGCAACTTTGTTGAAGGCGATCATGACTCACTCCCCCGAACCGGCCCGGCGCCTGTGCATGGTACCACGGATGGCCTCTGGAGCCGCTTTGCTGGTAAACTGATTCTTCATATTTCGGCAAGCCCTGGCCTTTGCCAGGCCTTCCTCGAGGAACGCGTGTGGTCACCAACGAGCAGTCCATGGTCATCCCGGCCGCCGAGCCTCAGGGCCTCTGGGGCCAGATTCGCCTCTTCGGCCCGGCCTTCTGGGCGGCCAATACGATGGAGCTCATCGAGCGATGGGCCTTTTACGGGGTCCGGACGGTGCTCGGCCTGTACATCGTCGACGCCGTTGCCCATGGAGGACTCGAGTTCACCCACATCCAGAAGGGTGAAATCTATGCCTGGTGGGGACTGGTGCAATCGTTGCTCCCTATGTTCAGTGGGGGGTACGCCGATCGGTACGGCTACAAAAACACGGTGGCGGTCGCGATCGCCATCAAGATCATCGGTTACCTGCTGATGGGCACCCAGCATTCCTACTGGGGGTTCTTTGCCGGCTGTTTGCTGCTCGGGGCCGGGACGGCCATCTTCAAACCCGGGGTGAACGGCATCATCGCCAACAGCGTCAACCCACGAAAATCCTCGGTCGCGTGGGGAATCTTCTACGCCATGGTCAACATTGGCGGGTTCCTCGGGCCGTGGGTCGCCGGTTACCTCCGCATCATCAGCTGGTCCTACGTGTTCTACGTCAACGCGGCCCTGGTCGCGCTCAACTACCTCACTTTGGTGATGTTCAAGGAACCGGCGAGACCGAACTCCGATCGGGCCGATGCCAGGGTATCTCCCTGGCGGGAAGTGACTTCGATCCTTTGGACCTCGGTGCGCGACATCTTCGAGCCTCGCGTGGCCGGCTTCCTGATCCTGTTTTCCGGCTTCTGGCTCATGTTCATGCAACTGTTCGACCTACTGCCAAACTTTATCGACGATTGGGTTGACTCCTCTCACGTTCTCGCGACGCTCGGGACGCTGTTGCACCAACCGCAATGGGTTGCCCTGGCCCGAGCGGGGGGTCAGATCCAGCCCGAGTGGATGGTCAATATCGACGCCGGGGCGATCATGCTCTTCATGGTGCCGATTGCTGCCGCCTCGCGGCGATTGACCACGTTGCAAGCCATCATCTGGGGGATCCTCGTCTCGTCGCTGGGCATGATCCTGGCCGGCGGGACCATAAGTGGTGGCTGGTGCATGTTGGGCATCCTGGTCTTTGCCGTGGGGGAGATGCTGTCGAGCCCCAAGCTTTTCGAATACATGGGAGAAATTGCCCCTCCGGAGAAACGAGGCTTGTTCATGGGTTACTCGCAGGTACCGATTGCCATTGGCTGGTTTTTCGGGAACAAATTGAGCGGCTATCTCTACGAGAATTGGGGGGACAAGGTCAACCTCGCGAAGAAGTACATGGCCGCGAAGCTCGGAATGACGCCGCAGGCGATCGCGGCAATTCCCAAGGAAAAGGTCATGAACACCTTGGCCGCCCGGTTACATCAGACCCCGCGGGAGGTGACCCACATGCTTTTCACGCTGAACCACCCGCAACTGGTCTGGTATCAGCTGGCCGCCATTGGCATCGCCTCGATGATCGGCATGGTCGTCTTCAACTTCCTGGTTTCCCGCCCAGCGCAACAGCTCGCCGTCCGCTCATGATGAACCGTCACCTCTTCACGACCACCGTGGCCCTTGTTCTCCTCGGACAGACCTCAGCCGCTCTCGCCGCCACCGAGATCTACGACACCCGTGGTCGGCTCATCACGACCATCCGCGGCAAGGAGCAGTTCGCCTACACGCCGCTCTCCCAGATCCCGCAGGTCACCCGCATGGCCGTGGTCGCCATTGAGGATTCGCGCTTCTACGAGCACCACGGGATCGACCTCAAGGGCATGGCCCGGGCTCTATGGACCGACATCCGCACCCACCGCAAGGCGGCGGGCGGCAGCACGATCACCCAGCAGCTCATCAAGAACAAGTACCTCAACAAGCAAAAGTCGCTCGAACGCAAGATCGACGAGGCCGTGCTCGCCCTCGAGATGGAGCAGAAGTACTCGAAGGACCAGATCCTCGAGATGTACCTCAACGAGGTCGAGTGGGGGTACGGGGCCAAGGGCATCGAGGCGGCCGCTCAGACCTACTTCGGCCACTCGTGCCGCACCCTCAACCTGGCGGAATCGGCCGTGATCGCCGCCATGCTCAGGGCCCCCGCCCACTACGACCCCTACAAGCACTACCAAACCGCCATCCAGCGCCAGCACGTCGTCCTGGACCGCATGGCCGAACTCGGCATCATCTCGAAGACCGACGCCGAGGCGGCCAAGCGACAGCCCCTCAATTTGCCCGGCGCTCCTGGGGACATCGCCCACGCCCAGTACTTCACCCACTACGTGGTCGGCCTCCTCAGCGAGAAGTACGGCCGCGACAACGTCCTGCACGGCAACTTCAAGGTCCAGACCACGCTCGACCTCGCGACCCAGGAAGCAGCCGAGCGCTACGTCAAGCAGCTCGTGGCTCGGTACGGCCGGCGCTACCGCTTCGATCAGGCCGCCCTGGTCGCTCTGAATCCCCATACCGGAGGGATCCTGGCCATGGTCGGAGGGAGAGACTTTCGGACCAGCCCGTACAACCGGGCCGTGCTGGCCCATCGCCAGCCGGGTTCCACCTTCAAGCCGTTCGTCTACCTGACGGCGTTCAGCCACGGGGTCTCCCCCACGGCGACCATGTCGGACCAGGTCGTCACCTACATGGTCAACGGGCACGCCTACGCCCCCCACAACTACCAGGGCGAGCGCGAAGGCACCATGACCCTGCGGCGGGCCCTCGAGCTCTCGAACAACGTCGTCACCATCAAGCTGCTCAACCAGATCGGGCCCGAATCGGTCGTGGACACCGCGCGCCGGATCGGCCTCAAGAGCCCGCTCAAGCCGACCCTCGCGCTCGGGCTCGGGGCCTACGAGGTGACCCCGCTGGAGCTCGCCTCGGCCTACGGAGTGTTCGCGGCCAACGGGGTCCGCAACGAGCCCATCGCCTACTGGAACGTGCGTGATGGTTACGGGCGCTTGCTCGAGGAGCACCATCCCAACCCGCAGCGGGTCTATGACGAGGCTCCGATCCGCCTGTTGACCAACGTCCTCGAAGGGGTCATCCGGCAAGGCACGGGGACGGCTGCCAAGATCGGGCGTCCGGTGGCCGGCAAGACCGGCACCACCTCGGATTCCCACGACGCATGGTTCGTCGGCTACACGCCGCAGCTCGTGGTGGCCATCTGGACCGGAAACGACAGCAATCGGCCTATGACTCGATCGGCGGCCGGCGGCGTGGTCGTGGCGCCCACCTGGGGCCGGTTCGTCAGCGAGGTCTTGAAACCGGTCCCGGTCGCGACCTTCCTGCCGCCCATCCCGATCGCCCGCCCCGTCGCGACCGGTTCCGCGCGGCCCAAGCCACCTGGCCCCGCCACGGCGAGCCCCCATGTCCCGGCCACTCCCTCCATCTCTCAGGACGAACCCCTGCCGCTGGAGCCAGCCGCTACTCCTTGATTGGAGAATCGTGATCGACCCGTTTGACCAAGCAAGCGATTTGACCTTTAATTAACGGAGTCACCGTCCTTCGTTAACATATATAAGGAGAGTCGCATGTCGAAGCGCTTGCTTTGGTCCACCGTGTCGGTTCTGGCGATCGCCGGTTGCGGCGTCGCGCCCCATACGGCCCCGGGCCTGAGTTCGAGCGCCGCGGCTCCGGTGCAGTCGCTGAGCATCCGGCCTTCGACCGCTACTCCGCCCAAGGGGGCCATCCACACCAAGTTCGCGACCATGTGGATCACGGCCTCTCCGGCCGTCGTGCGCCCTGGAGAGCGCGCGATGCTGTGGCTCAACGTGCAAGGCAGTCGCCCGATCACGAACGGTCAGGCCCAGTGGAGCTGCAACGGCGGGCGTTGCGACAGCATGTTCACCCCGTTGTTCAGCTTTGCGACCAACGGCTGGACCGCGCCCGACCAGCAGGGCGGCTACATGGTCCAGGCTTTCGTCAACGTATGGTACCAGGATGGCACCTCGGACTTCGGCACGCCGACGGCCTACGTCTCGGTGATGAAGTAATACAGGCCTCGAGGGGCGCCGGGAGCTGGCTCCGGGCGCCCTTTGCCTTCCCAGTCTCGCGGTACAATAGAGCTACTGAGGAGGCTTAACCCATGATCCGTCGTCCTTTCCTGGCCGCCGCCATCCAGATGACCAGCGTTCCGAGCCTGGAGGGAAGCCTCAACCAGGCGGAAGCGCTGGTGCACCAGGCCGCGTCGCGCGGAGCCGAGTTGATCGGGTTGCCGGAGAACCTCCCCCAGATCGGTGAGACGCAGGAAGAGGCAGCCGCCCAGGTGCCCACGACCTTCCCGCGCGCCGAGGAGTGGCTGAGCGATCTCGCCAGACAGCTGGGCGTCGTGCTTTACGGGGGGGTGATCGCCCCGGGCGGCGATCGCCGGGTTCGCAACCTGCTGGTCGTGGCGGGGCGAACCGGAGAGGTGATCGCCACCTATCAGAAGCGGCACCTGTTCGACGTGGCGATCGGCGATCGCGCCACCTTCCAGGAATCGGCGACCGTCGAGCCGGGTCGCGAACCGGTGGTCGCGGACCTCGGGGATCTCGGGAAGCTGGGGCTCTCGATCTGCTACGACCTGCGGTTTCCGGAGCACTACCGGGCGCTCGTCGACCTGGGCGCCGAGCTCCTCACGGTCCCGGCGGCGTTCCTGACCGTGACCGGGCAGGACCACTGGCACGTCCTCTTGCGCGCCCGCGCCATCGAGAACACCTGTTACCTCCTGGCTCCCGCCCAGGGCGGGCGCCACAACTCCCGGCGGGAGTCCTACGGGCACGCCCTCGTGGTCGACCCATGGGGGAACGTCCTCGCGGACACGGGGAACCGGGTGGGGGTGGCGATCGCCGAGATCGACCCGGCGCGCCTCGCCGAGGTGCGGACGCAACTGCCGTGCCTGGAGCATCGGCGGGACCGGCTCCCGGTTTGACAAGTCCTGGTGGCTTGGGTATCCTGGAGGCTACTTGCGGGCGTAACTCAGCTGGTAGAGTACCTGCTTCCCAAGCAGGCTGTCGCGCGTTCGAATCGCGTCGCCCGCTCTCCAAGGTCCCGAGGATGCCTCGGCATCGTCGGGCCTTGTTTTCGGCGGCATAGCCAAGTGGTAAGGCAAGGCTCTGCAAAAGCCTCATTCCCCAGTTCGAATCTGGGTGCCGCCTCTGCCCTCTTTGGGCGCATAGCTCAGTTGGTTAGAGCGCTACGTTGACATCGTAGAGGTCACTGGTTCGAATCCAGTTGTGCCCACTCCTATTTTCAGAACGCTATTGGCCAATCGCCTTTGGCGTTTTTTTGTGCGGGCTAGTACCGGATGGAGTCTGGCCCGCACAGGAGTCCGCAAGTTGAGTGCGATCGCGGCAGAAAAGGAAAGTTGGGTCCGATGCTCATCGCTCAGATAAGCGACTTACACGTGCGCTTGGAGGGAGATCTGGCCTACAGACGAGTGCCGACCGCGCGGAGCCTCTCCCGTGCAATCGATCACCTTCTTAGCTTGAATCCCCGACCCGACGTGGTTCTGGCCACCGGGGATCTGGTTGACTCTGGTAGCAGGGAGGAATACCTCCACTTGCGCCGCTTGCTGGCCCCACTCCCAATGCCGGTCTACCTCCTTCCGGGTAACCATGACGATCGCCGAAACCTCACCGAAGTATTTGCCGATCACACCTACCTAGCTCAAGGGGGGGCGTTCCTGCACTACGTGGTGGAGGATCATCCCTTGCGAATCGTGGCCCTTGACACCCTCGTGCCGGGTCAGACAGGCGGTTTGCTTTGCGAAGACCGCCTAACTTGGCTCAACACCCGCTTGTCGGAGGCCCGACGATCATTGCCATGCACCATCCACCGTTCAAGACCGGAATCCGTGCGGCTGATGCTGACCCGCTTGGCGGTGCCGACGCGTTCGCCGACATCGTGCGCAAGCATCCCCAGGTCGAGCGGATCATTTGCGGGCACTTTCATCGCCCTATCCAGGCCCGCGTCGGCGGTGCCGTCGCGAGTAGCTCGCCGAGTACCGCCATGCAGGCCGCGCTCAATCTCGAAGAGGATCTTCCCCTGATGTTCACTATGGAGCCGCCGGCGTGCGAATTGCACCTATGGTGGCCTGAGAGCGGCGTCGTCAGTCACATAAGCTATATCGATCAGTTCGACGGTCCTTATCGCTTCTCCGATGGAAGCCGGGTCAGCATCGACTGAAAATAGCTGTCCCGATCCAGAAGCGATACCGCATCGGTGAACAGGAGAGCGCCACTTCCGGGCGCATAGCTCAGTTGGTTAGAGCGCTACGTTGACATCGTAGAGGTCACTGGTTCGAATCCAGTTGTGCCCACTCCCATACGTCCCAATAAGCGAAGCCCTGGTCCCTGCCAGGCTTCTTGCTTGTCCGAATCCGGAGGAACTTCACCGATGTCCCAGCCCCCTCAAGATCTATCCCGCGGTAATCCTCCGAACCGTGATAGGCTCGCCGAGCGCCTCGGCGATCGCCTGCCTTTGTGGAACGAGGTCCGCGAGACCGTCATGGAGATCGGCGCCACCTGGAAATGGGCCTATTCGGAGGCCACGCACGCCTGGACCTACCGTTCCTATCAGGAGGGTGAGCGATTCTTCGCGGCGCTGACCTTGACTGACACCGGGTTCGAGGTGAGCCTCAACCTGAAGGCCGAGGAATGGGCCACCGTCACCGCTGGGTCCCCTGAAGAGGAGAGCCTAATCGCGCACCTCAAGCGCACGGGCCAAGGCGATGAACCCGCCTGGATACATCTTCCCGTCAGCGATCGCTCGGTGCTGCCGTTGCTCGCCAAGATGCTCGTGGCACGCGCCCGCCGGCTGCAAAAGCCGCGAATGAAGCAATCGAAGAAACGATAGGGCGCTTCCCCGTTCGCTGGCCTGATTGAACCTATCGCGCGGTCACTGGTTCGAATCCAGTTGCGCCCACTCCAGAGCCGAGGCCATCACTGGCTTTCGGCTTTTTCTCCTTCCTAAAACTGGTTTGAGGTTGGCGGCACATAACTCAGGTTTTCGTAACCGTTCAGGGGGTAGCTGCGTAGAGGGTTGGGGCTGGCAGTTGGTGTGTAGGGCGTGGCAGGTCACCGCGCCCACCATGACATATTGGGGTATGTGCCTCAAGGGGAGCAAGCATGACTACGATCGCCGGCTATACCATTACAGAGACCCTTAGCGAGGAAGGGAATATCGGCCTGTACCGCGGACAGCGAGATCAAGCCTCGTGTCTTATCAAGGCGCCCCGCTCCAAACACCCATCCACCCTTACGCTCGAACGCCTCACGCACGAGGGGCAACTCGCCGATCGACTTGACTCCGCCTGGGCGCTACGGCCGCTGGGCCTGGAACCATCTCCAGACGGCATGGCCCTGGTTTTTGAGGATTTCGCCGCTCAAACCCTCGATCACTTCATCGGTTTCCCCATGGAGACGGGTCGGTTTCTCGCGATCGCCATCTCACTGTCAACGGCCTTGGACACTCTGCATCGTCAAGGCCTCACCCACAAGGATATCAAGCCCTCGAATATCCTCTTGAAGGCCGACACCGGGGAGGTGAAGCTGACAGGGTTCGGTATCGCCTCCCTGTTGTCCCATGAGCACGCAGCGCTCCCGAGCCCCGATCCCATCGAGGGGACGCTAGCCTACTTGTCGCCTGAACAGACCGGCCGGATGAATCGGACGCTCGACTACCGCACGGACTTCTACTCCCTGGGCGTCTGCTTCTACCAGATGCTGACCGCCGCCCTGCCATGCGAGGGCGCAGACCCCAGGGAGTGGGTGTATTGCCAGATCGCCAGGCAGCCGATACCTCCGGTCGAACGCGTCGAGGGGATCCCCCGGGCCCTTTCAAATATCGTCATGAAGTTGCTCCGGAAGGACGCGGAGGATCGATACCAGACGGCGGCCGGCCTCCGGGCCGATCTCCGGCGCTGCCAAGAGCAGTGGACCTCCACGGGACGGATCACGCCCTTCCCCCTGGGAGAGCACGACCTTTCGGACAGGTTCCAGATTCCCCAGAAGCTCTATGGCCGCGAACGGGAGTTCAAGACCCTCTTGAATGCTTTCGAGCGGGTCGCTGACGGCGGGACGCCCGAGCTCGTCCTGGTCAGCGGCTATTCGGGCATCGGCAAGACCGCGCTGGTTCGGCATCTGCAGGCCGCTCTTCACCAACGCCGCGGCATGTTCGGCGCGGGGAGGTTCGAGCAGTACCAGCGCGATATCCCCTACCACACCGTCGTGCAGGCCTTCCATGGCCTCGTGAACCAGATCCTGGCTCTGGGCGAGGAGCAGATCGCCGACTGGCGTCAGCGCCTGGCGGCGGCCCTGGGACCCAATGCTCGGCTCATCATCGACGTGATCCCCGCGGTGGAATGGGTGATCGGCGAGCAGCCTCCTGTACCCGAGTTGCCGCCTGCCGAGGCGCAGAATCGCTTTCGCATGGTGTTTCGGAAGTTCATCGAGGTCTTTGCTCGGCCGCAGCATCCGCTCACGTTGTTTCTCGACGACCTCCAGTGGGCCGACTCGGGGAGCTTGGGCCTTCTCAAGGACTTGGTGACTCGGCCCGAATTGCGCCAATTGCTGGTGGTCGGGGCCTATCGCGACAACGAGGTCAATCCCGCTCATCCGCTCATCCTGACCTTGGATCGGGCGCGTGACGAAGGTGCCACCCTGGTCGATCTCGTGCTGGGACCGCTGTCGAAAGCGGACGTCGCATGCCTCGTCGCCGATACCCTGCACCGTGAACGGGACGAAGTCGCTGCGCTCGCGGCGCTGATCCACGCGAAGACGGCCGGCAACCCATTCTTCGCCATCCAGTTTTTCACCGCGCTCTCGGAAGAAGGCTTGCTGCGTTTCGATCCCGACCTCGGGGTCTGGCAGTGGGACATGGCGAAAATCGAGGCCAAGGGCTTCACGGACAACGTGGTCGACCTCATGCTCGGAAGGTTGAAACGCCTCCCCAGCGCCACCCAAGAGACCATCGAACTGGCGGCGTGTCTGGGGAGCTGGGTGGAGGCCTCCTTCCTCGCCTTGGTCTGCGGGGAGTCGGAGGACGCCCTCGACGCGAAGATGATCGAGGCGGTCCGGGCAGGCTTGCTCTTCCGGCTCAAAGGGGCTTACTACTTCCTCCACGACCGCGTGCAGGAAGCCGCCTATTCGATGATTCCGGAGGCGCAGCGCCCCTCCGAGCACCTGATGATTGGCCGGCTGCTGCTTTCCGGATTGCAGCCGGCCCAGATCGAGGCCCGCATCTTCGATGTCGTAGGCCAGCTCAACCGGGGCGCCACACTCGTCACCGACCCTGCCGAAAAGGCCTCGCTGGTAAGGCTCAACGTCCTGGCCGGCATGAAGGCGAAATCGGCGATCGCCTACGCCTCGGCCCGGCACTACCTGCTGTCGGCCGCAACCTTGCTACCGGAGGATGCCTGGAAGCAGAACTACCCCGAAACCTTCTCGCTCTTCCTTGGCCTGGCGGAGTGCGAATACCTCGACGGCGCCGCCCAATTGGCGGATGAGCGGATTGACGCGATCCTGGCCCGGGCCCGAACCAACCTGGACCGGGCCCGGATTTACCAGCTGCGCATGCGACTGTATCAGGTTTCCGGGCGATTCGGTGACGGGATGCGGGTCTCGCGCGAGGCCCTGTCGATCTTCGGGATCCGCTTGCCGGACTCGCCCGGGGCGATCGCGGAAGCGATCGAAGCCGAGAATGGGGAGATCCGGCGCAACCTGAGGGGGCGGAGCATCTCCGAGCTCGAGGACGCGCCGGCGGTTGGCGACGCCAAGGTGCGGGCCATGATCGCCTTGCTCGCCGAGTCCGCTACGAACGCCTACAACGCCGAGCCGCCGATGCTTCCCGTTCTCATCCTCGCGATCGTGAACCTCTCGCTGCGTTACGGCAATACCGAGGACTCGGGCTTGGCCTACTGCTACTACGCAGTCTTGCTGGTGATGGCCGGCGAGGTCGAATCGGCCTTTGCCTACTCCGAGATGGCGCAACGCCTCAACGACAGGTTCCAGAACGTCCGCAGGAAGGGGATGATCCTCTACATCCGTGCGGCCTTGATCAACGCATGGGGGCGGCACATGTCGACCAACCGCCCGCTGATGGAGCAGGCCCTCGAGGCCTCCTTGAACGCCGGGGACCTCGTCTATGCCGGCTTCAACGCCAACGACAGCATATGGCAGGCCTGGGAGACGGGGGAGCCGCTCGCCGACATTCACGAGCGATCGCACCGGAACGAAGCCTTTGCGCGCCAGACCCACAACGATATCCAGCACGAGCTGATCCGACTGCAGCGGCAGTTCATCGCGAGCCAGCAGGGCGGGACCCTCGAACCGACCAGTTTCGACGACGACGCCTTCAGTGAGGAGCGTAGCCTGGCCACCTTCACCCGGGTCGGCTTCCAATGCGGGGTTGGTTTCTTCCACACCATGAAGCAAGTGGTCTACTTTATGCAGGGGCGCTACCTCGAGGCTCTGGACGCCGCAAATCGGGCCGAAGGGGTATCCTACGCGATCAAGGGGCTGACGATCGAGGCGACCCACGTCTTCTATCATGCCTTGACGCTTGCCGCCCTCTACCCCCGCGTCTCGCCCGAGCAACAGGCGGAGTTGGCTCGGCAGCTCGATTCGAAGCTTCGGGTCCTGGCGCTGTGGGCCAAGAACTGCCCCGAGAACTACCTGAATCGGCATGCGCTGGTCGCCGCCGAAGTCGCCAGGATTCGGGGAGACGCGCTCCCGGCCGAACGGCTTTACGAGCAGGCGATCCAATCGGCCCGCGCGAACGGATTCGTCCAGAACGAAGGCGTTGCCTACGAACTGGCCGCAAGAGATTGTCTGACTCGGGGGCTCGCAACCATGGCGGGTGCCTACCTGCGAGAAGCCCGCTATTGCTATGCCCGCTGGGGGGCCGACGCCAAAGTACGGCAGCTCGAACAGGGCTACCCGCAGTTCCTGGGGCCCGGCCCGATCAACGGCTTGCGCCCGATCGGCACCGAACATCTGGATGCGATGGCCGTCCTCAAGGCGTCTCAGGCCATCTCGCGCGAGATCGTCCTGCCCAAGCTGCTGGAAACCCTCATGCAGACCATGATCGAGCACGCCGGCGCCGAGAGGGGCACCCTGATTCTAGTCCACCGCGATGACCTGACGATCGCGGCCCATGTCGGCACGGCGCCCACCGCATGGCCGAGCGTCGCGGATCTCCCCGAGCCGATCCTCACCTACGTCAAGCGATCCCATCAGAGCTTGATCCTGGACGACGCGGCCGGCCGGAGCATGTTCTCGTCGGATCCCTACGTCCTTCGCCACCGTCCGAAGTCCGTGCTCTGCATGCCCCTCTTGCGGCAGGCCGAACTACTCGCCTTGATTTACCTGGAGAACAACCTCGTTGCCAGCGCTTTTACGCCGAGCCGGATCGCCGTGCTGGAGGTCCTGGCGTCGCAGGCCGTGATCTCGCTGGAGAACGCGCGCCTGGTCTCGGGCTTGCAGCGGGCGTCGATCGTCGTGGAGCACAGCCCGACGGTACTCTTCCGTGCCAAGCCGGAACCTGGATGGCCCATCGAATACGTCTCCGAGAACGTGGAGCGGGTGTTGGGGTACACCGCCGAGGAGCTCAGTTCCGGCCCGGTATCGTACCTCTCGCTCATCCATCCGGACGATCGCGCTAGCGTCCTCAATCGGGAGCAGCAGTTCATCGCGAGCGGGAACGACGCGATCCAGCTGGAGTACCGCATCGTCCGAAAGGATGGCCAGGTGCGATGGGTCGAGATCGTCTCGGCGGTCGAGCGGGATCCGGAAGGGCGTTTGAGCATTTACCAAGGCACCCTCGTGGACATTACCGAGCGCAAGGAGGCCGAGAATGAGCGCGCCCGCCTTCTCGTTCGCGAGCAAGCGACCCAGGCGGAGCTTGCGGCCGCCAAGGAGCTGGACCGCCTCAAGGACCAGTTCGTCAACGCCGTCTCCCACGATCTCCGCACGCCCCTGACGTCGATCAGGGGCTATGCCGAGTTTCTCGAGGATGAGTTGGGTGGCCCCTTGAGTCCCCAGCAGGGGGAGTTCGTCCAGCAGATCGAGAGGGGCGCAAAACGTCTCGAGCGTCTCGTGAACGACCTGCTGGACTTTGCCCGCCTGGAGGCAGGCACTTTCCACCTGAACCTCGAGGACGCCGATCTCGGCCAAAAGGTCCATGACATCATCCAGAGCCTCCGGCCGCAAGCGGAGGGCGCCCGCCTCAGGCTCGAGGCGGTCTTGCCGGAGACCCCCCTGGTGGCGCCCATGGATCCCCAGCGGGTGGAGCAGGTCCTGAGCAATCTCATCGGCAATGCCCTCAAGTTCACCCCGGAAGGGGGCCGCATCGAAGTGCGGGCGCGGGTCGAGGGGGATCGACTTCTCTGCGAGGTGGAGGACACGGGCGAAGGCATTGCCCCCGCAGACATCCCCAAGCTATTCCAGCGCTTCGGCCAGCTCGAGAGTGGCATCAAGAAGAAGGGCGGCACGGGCCTGGGGCTCTCTATCAGCAAGGCGATCATCGAGGCCCACGGAGGCCGCATCGGGGTCCGCAGCCAGAAGGGTACGGGGTCGACTTTCTGGTTCACCCTCCCTCTGCCACACCCATAGGCCTCCACGCCCCCCATCCCCGGTCCCCACTCTGTCCGCGCGCCTCGAGGAAGACGCTCTCTTCCTCGTTATAGGATCTCGACGTACCCCTCCGTGCCGTGGACGCGGATTCGCTGCCCATCCGCGATCAGCTTGGTGGCGTTTTCCACCCCGATGACAGCTGGTAGGCCATATTCCCGGGCGATAACGGCTCCATGGGTCATCAGTCCCCCAACTTCGGTGACGAGACCTTTTATCGACACGAACAGCGGGGTCCAGCTGGGATCGGTAAAGGGGGTGACCAGGATGTCTCCGTCCTCCAGGGCGGCGTCTTCCATGTCCAAGATGACCCGTGCTCGCCCCTCGATCACACCGGAGGAAACGGGTAGGCCCATGAGGGCTCCCGCCGGCAGATCTTCCCGCTGGTACTTGCCCGCAACGACTTCACCCTCGGACGTGATGACCCGTGGCGGCGTCAGTTTTTCGAAGAGCCGGTACTCGTCCTTTCGTTGGCTGACGATCCGGTGATCCAACTGGTTGGTGCGCACGACCTCGCGCAGCTCCTCGAAGGTGAGATGGTAGATATCTTCCTTCTCACGAATCACGCCGGCCTGTAGAAGCTGCTCCGCCTCTCTCAGCAAGGCCTGCTTGTAGACGTAGTAGCGACTCACGAGGCTGTACTTCGGGTATTCCCGATACCCGCTGAGATTGCGGACGAGGTTGATCATCCGCTTCGTTTCCACGGCCTTCTGTTCACCATCCGGTAACTTCTTCAGCCGCTCGAGCAGCTCGCGTTCCTTGTTCGACGCCTCCTGCCGTCCTTGCTCGAACCTCCGGTGGCTGGCATCTGGCTCAAAGTTCCTGATGTTGCCCAGAATCATGGGGATCAGCGTCGTCGGTCTCTCGACCCAGCGAGTCCGGGTGATGTCGATTTCCCCGGCGCAGCGCACCCCGTACCGGTTGAGATAGGCACGGATGGCGTCGAGGGCCTCCGAGCCCCCCTCGAACTCCGCCAGTTCATCCATAAAGCCCTCATCTCCGGCACGTTGCAGGCAGTCAATCAACGCCGGGTGAGGCCGGATCACGTCCGCGACCTCCAGCAACTCGAGCCCCATCTGCGAGGTGATGTTGTTGGGCACCGATTGAGCCAGCACGTCCGCGGCGTTCCTTTCGCCCAGCCACTCCATCATTTTCTCGTTGAGCCAGGATGCGGCGTTCATGGCCGTGATGATCACGCCGAGACTCTGGGAGTCCGAGACGCCCTGCCTCCTCTTCTGGAGGTCGTCCCGGATGAAGTCAAACAGGTCCGGACCCGAGACTGCCTGGATGTCATGCTTCAGCTGGTCGATCGCGGCCCGACTCCGGTCGATCAGATCCGCCACGACCGCGGGGTCGTAGTCGTTCAATGCTTGATAATTCGGGTGTAGCCCGCCACTCTTGCCCTTGCCGGAGCGCGGGTCCTGGGCGTCCTCCGGCAGCGATCGGATGAAGTCTCCGCGCTCCAGGATGGTCATCAAGGCGTCCTTGATGAGCGGATCGGATTTTCCCAGGCCATTGACGATGATGTCTCTTCCGACGGGCGAGGCCAGGTCGGGGGCGACATCGACAAACAACCTGCCTCCGGCCGTGAACATGGGGCGCGGCGCCGTCAACTGGAAGAATGACAATCCCAGGGCCTTCATGGGGTCGGTCATCATCTGTTGATGGCCAACCGAGACGTAGACGTGATTCTCTTGATCGTTTGCTTCCGGGATGGGGTACAGCGTCGTGATGGGCCGGCTCTGGACGACGTGCAGCGCATCATCGACCAGGCACCATTCGATGTCCTGCGGGGATCCGAAATGGGCTTCGATCCTTCTACCGATTTGCTCCAGCCGCAGAATCTGCTCATCCGTCAGCACGGGGCACTTCTGCCTCGCGGGCTCGATCTCCCGTGCTATTGTCCCACCCCCGGACGAGGCGTGGATGGCCAGCTTCTTGGTGGCGACCTTTTTATCGACGACCTTGCCGTCCCGCACCTTGTAGAGGTCCGCATCGACCAGGCCGGAGACCAGGGCCTCGCCCAGTCCGAAGCCAGCATCGATCGAGGACACCTTCCGGTTGGACGTGACGGGATCGGCGGTGAACAAGACCCCTGACGCCTGGGGGAAGACCATCTTCTGGACGACCACCGCCATGTGGACCTTGCGATGGTCTAAGCCGTGTTGCAGGCGGTAGGTGATGGCCCGCTCGGTGAACAGCGAGGCCCAGCACTTGCTGATGTGCTGCAGGATTGCTTGCTTTCCCATGACGTTCAGGTACGTGTCCTGCTGACCTGCAAATGAGGCCAGCGGCAAGTCCTCGGCGGTGGCGCTGGATCGCACCGCATAGGCACCCGTCTCTCCCAACCGGGAGAGGAGGTGGGTGACGTCCTCAGCAATCTCTGCAGGGAGGGCCATCCCCTCGATGGCCCTGCGAATCTCACCGCCAAGCTCGCCGATCCGGCTCCGGTCCTCCGCCCTCAGAAGGGCAAGCCGGTCAATCAACTCGCCGACCGCTGGATGCTCCCCGACAACCCTCTGGTAGGCCTCGGTTGAAACACAAAATCCCTCGGGTACGTGAATCCCCGCGACCCGGGAGAGTTCCCCCAGGTTCGCGCCCTTGCCCCCGACGAGCGTGAGGCTTGCTCGGTCTACATGCTGAAAACTCAACACATATGAACCCATTCTTCCAGCTCCTTGTCCTCGTAGTGCAGTAGCTACACGATAGGCCCACCAGCCTGCCAGCCTCAAACCCACCTCCCAGCGGGGCCTGGCGGTGGGTCCCCTCCCGACCCGCCGTTCGTCGATGACACCCACACATCGCGCCTTTGAGTCCGTAAAACCCGGCTTCTGCGGCCGATCATGCGGTATGCCCCCCCTCTTGCGGCAAGTCTCCCGGTCGGGTGTAAACTTAGAGTGTAGGGAAAGGGCTCTCTCACCCTGGATCGAGTTGGTGCGGTACGACCATCATGGCCCGAGGCCCTTCGCCGCGCCGCCATTGCGCCCCGTGACGGTTCTAAAGAGGCCGTTATGGGTTTTCGGCTCCTTTTCTTCAGGGGGACGGGCGCCGATGACGATGAGGGGCGATCGTGAAGATCGAAGAGGTCCATTTCCAGGTTACCCAGTGGGATGAGATCCCCGTGACGGAACATGCCGGGGAAACGGGCTGCGCCTACTGGCGGACGCTCGAGCGGGGCAACCTGCGCGTGCGAATGGTGGAATACACGCCCGGTTACGTCGCCGATCACTGGTGCGAGCGCGGGCACGTCCTGCTCGTGCTTGAGGGAGAACTCCTCACCGAGTTACGAGATGGCCGCCGTTTCGTGTTGACTTCCGGAATGAGTTACCAAGTTGCAGACGGTGCTGAGGCCCATCGCTCAGCTAGCCCGAAGGGGGCCAGGCTATTCATCGTTGATTGAAGACTAGGCCGGTAGCACCGGGCTCCATTCGATGCGAGCTCCTCGATGGGACATGTCGGGAGCGTGAGCTCGCCTTCGAAAGCGAAAATTGGCCCCGTTTACGCAGCTATGTATCTATATCAATTACCGCTATTTAGCCTCACAACTATCCAGTCCTAAGAAAGCCTCGTGTTAATGAGCCGACAAACCTCTCGGTTCCAGAAGGGACTTGAAGGGGGTTGCGATGAGGATCGATCGGCAGAAAAGCCAATTTGACGTGGCGCTTCAACGGGCTGGCTCACGGGTCCAGGCCGGAGGCGGGGAGTCGCCGACGCCCAGCCCCTCGCTCGGAAAGGATACCTGGCAGGCAGGCGGAGCCAAGGCGACCGCATCCGATTCGGCCTCCCCGTGGGTCCAGCGGATCGTGACGACCGGGGACTCGCACTCGGCCCTCAATCGCGTGGCTCAATTCGACACGGCGCTCGCCGAGGTCCGGAGGAATGACCCCACCACGCTGTACCTGCACAACGGCGACGCCCTCGTAGGAACGCCTTACTACGTGGTAGGCAACCGTGGCGTTTCCGACATGCAGGCCCTGGATCGCGATCGCCCCTTCTCGGTCGTACCCGGCAACCACGACCTCGACGACGGCCTGGACAACCTGATCAAGGACCTCAAGGGAACGGACATTCCGCTCACCATCGCGAACTGGCAGCTAACGGGCGAAATCACGCAGTTGCAACGGCATGTCTACGACCCCGTCACCCTCAAGCCCGTTCTGGATGCCCAGGGCAGCCCGGTGATGGAGCCGATGGTCCAACCCTACCGGGTGTTCACCAACCCAGAGACCGGACGCAAGACGGCCGTCATCGGCCTCTCCCTCGATCCGGCCGAAGACGCCTTCCACGACCCCCGGCTCGTCTTCCAGGATCCCGCGACCGTGCTCAAGGGATTGATCCCCGAGATCCAGCAGAAGTACGGGTCAGACGCGCTGCTGATCGCTCATACTCACCTTCCGTTGACGACCACCTCGAGCCTCCGCGACCAGTTTCCGAACGTGCAGTTCTTGGCCGCCCACGACCACCTGGTGACCGCAACCCCGGCCCTCAACAAGACGGCCGATCGGGTCAATATGGTGCTGGACAGCGGCTCTTCGTACAAAGAGATGGGGATCGTCAACTTTACGCAGGACGCGAGTGGCAAGACCGTCGGTCTCACCGGCGGCGAATTGCCGATCGACGCGAGCATTCCCGCCAACCCCGATACCGTCGCTTGGATGGCCCCGGTCGAGGCGGGGGTCAACCAGCAGTTCCGGCAGCCGATCGCCAAGCTGTCGGCTCCCATGCTGCGCAGCCGCTTCCAAGGGGCCGGAGACAGCGAGCTCGGCAACTGGATCGCCGATCAGGTGCGCGCCGCGGCGGATGCCTTCCAAAAGGTGCCGGGCTCGACCGACATCGCCCTGGTCAATTCGACCGGAATCCGGACGGATTGGCCGACTCCGGGCCCCCTCGACGGAGAGAACGTGTTCGACGTCTTCCCGTTCGACAACAGCCTGTCGATCGTCAAGCTGACCGGCGATCAGGTGAAGCAGATGGCGGAGAATTCGGCCAAGCGGGGTGGAGATGCCGTCTCGGGCCTCAAGGACGAGATCGACGCCAACGGTGTCAGCCAGCTCATGGTCAACGGCAAGCCTTGGGCGGCCGATGCGACCTATACGGTCGCCGTTCCGGATTTCCTGACCCGCGGCGGCAGCGGCTACGACATGCTCGCCAAGGGGACCGACCTCCAGGCGACGAACCAGACCTTGCGTCAGATCGTGACCAACGCCCTGACGACGCAGGGAACCATCAATCCGCCCCCCGAGGACATCCGGCAAGCCTTGCAGAGCGTCGTCACTCCAGCGCCGCACCCGTCGCCGCTGCCTCCCAAGCCCGCCCCCATTCCAGGTGACACGTGGCAAGCCAAGGTCGCGACCCTCATGAGCGGCGGCTATGGAAACGAAGGTGCCGCCAAGGGCCTCGGCGAGAAGATCCTGGACGCCCTGCGCCACCTCTAAACGGGGAGGATCGGAATGCGATCACCCCACGCCGATGGACGAGTGGGGTGGGACCGGCAAGGCTGAGGTGGTCGCAGGGTCCGAGACCCGCGCCCCTAGGAACTGGCCGGTGATCGAATTCGGCGCGTTCTGCAGCTGGCGGGGGGTGCCCTCAAAGACGACCTCACCGCCCCGGGTCCCCCCGTCAGGCCCCATATCGATCACCCAGTCGGCATGGCGCACGACGTCCAGGTTGTGCTCGATGACGACCACCGTATTGCCGGCATCGACCAGCCGGTCCATGATCGCGAGCAGCTGATCCACGTCGGCCATGTGCAACCCGGTGGTGGGCTCATCCATCACGTAGAGGCTGCCCTTCTTGTGTAGCTCGCTCGCCAGCTTGATCCGCTGACACTCGCCGCCCGAAAGGGTGCTCACAGGCTGGCCGAGCGTCAGATAGCCCAGGCCCACGTCGTGCATCGCCTCGAGCTTCCGCACGATTTCGCGCTGCTTGAAGTGAAGCAGGGCCTCGTCGACGGTCATCGCGAGCACGTCGCTGATACTCTGGCCATCCAGGGTATGCGCGAGCACGTCGTCCTTGAAACGCCGCCCCTCGCATGCCTCGCAGGGCATCTTGACGCTTTCCATGAACGCCAGGTCGACGTAGACCACCCCGAGCCCGTTGCAGGTCTCGCAGGCCCCCTTGGAGTTGAAGCTGAACAGGCCCGCGTCGACCTGGTTGGCCTTGGCGAAGGCCTTGCGCAGGTCGTCCATGAGACCGGTGTAGGTGGCAGGTGTCGAGCGGCTGTTGGCGCCGACGGCGGACTGGTCGATCACCACGGCGTCGGGATACGCGGGAAGGAAGGACTGGTGAATCAGCGAGCTCTTGCCGGACCCGGCCACGCCCGTCACGACCGTGAGGACCCCCATCGGGATGTCGACATTGACCCCCTTCAGGTTGTTGGCGCGGGCGTTTCGGATGGGCAACTGGCCCGTCGGTGGGCGGACCGTCGCTTTCAAGGGAACGGAGCGAACGAGGTGGTGGCCGGTGACCGTATCGGCTCTCAGCAGCCCCTCGTAAGTCCCTTCGAAGACGATGTGACCACCACTGCTGCCGGCGCGCGGCCCCACGTCGATCACGTGGTCTGCGATCCGGATGACGTCCGGATCATGCTCGACGACGATCACCGTGTTCCCCTTGTCGCGCAGCTTGATCAGCAAGTCGTTCAGGCGGTGCACGTCACGCGGGTGGAGGCCCACGCTGGGCTCGTCGAAGACGTACATCACCTCGACGAGGCTGCTGTTCAGCTGCTTGACCATCTTCACCCGCTGGGATTCGCCGCCCGACAGGGTATCCGTTTGCCGGTCGAGGCTCAGGTAGTCGAGGCCGATGTCCACCAGCGCCCGCAGGCGCTCCTGGAGCGTCTCGAGGATCGGACCGGCGGCAGGTTCGTCCAGGCCCGAGACCAGCTCTTGCAGCTCGCCCACGCCCATCGCCGCCATCTCGGCGATGTTCCGCCCGCCGATCCGGCAGGCCAGCGCCGCCTGGGAGAGCCGCGTGCCCTGACAGGTCGCGCACGGCTGCTGCGTCATATAGGGCGTGATCTGATTGACCGTACGCTCCGAAAGTTGGCTGAGGTCGCGCCGGATGTACCGGCGATCGAGCTTCTCGAGCAACCCTTCGTAGAAGCCGTGGGCTCCGTAAATCTCGTGGTCCTTCTTGAGCTCGTCCTTGCGATCCAGGCCGTGCAGGAGCAGCTTCATCTCCTCGGGCGTGAAGTCCCGCAGCTTCTTATCGTTGTCGAAGAAGCCGGATCTCGCGAATGCGAGCGGCTCCCACTTGGCCAGGAATGGGGTCTGGATGGCGCCCTCGTTGAGCGACCGGTCCATGTCGATCATGGCATCGAGCTTGAAGCCCAGCCTCTCGCCTCGCCCCTCGCAATCCGGGCACATGCCCTGCGGGTCGTTGAAAGAAAAGCAGCTCGCTCCGCCCACGTACGGTTTGCCGCACCGCGAGAACAGTAGACGCAGGAGGGTGTAGATGTCCGTCACGGTGCCGACGGTGGAGTGCGCGCCGCCGCCCAGTCGATGCTGATCGACCACGACGGCCATGTTCAGATTCTCGATGGCGTCGGCGTCCGGTTGAGGGTAGCGCGGGAGAAAGGTCCGGACGAACATGCTGAAGTTCTCGTATTGCTGCCGCTGGGCCTCGGCCACCAGGGTATCGAAGACGATCGAAGACTTGCCTGAGCCCGAGACCCCCGTGACGATCGTGATCGCCCGCTTCGGGATCTCGAGCGAGACGTCTTTCAGGTTATTCTCGCGAGCTCCCCGGATCCGGATCACGTGTTCCACGAAAGGTCCCTCCTGAAGGACATGCCGTCCGCGCGGTCCGGTTGGAACCCGGACCGCGCGGACGACCCACTGCTATGAGGTTCAGGCCACGGTGGCCGCGACGCGCTCCAGGCCATCGAGGAAGCCGACCCAGCCGTACTTGGCCCCTTCGTAGAATTGATCGTGGGAGGGGTCCGCCTTGAAGCCGGACTGTTCCATGCGCAGGTGCGTGCCGCCGGCCGTTGGGGTCAGCGTCCAGGTGACGATCGACTCCAGGCCGTTGGAATCCCACCGGTAGGAAAGCTCCTGATGAGGAGTGGCGGTGAGCACTTCGCTCTCGACAACGAGCGAGTACGGGGTCTCCACCCGGAACTGAAACTTGTGACCCTTCGTCGCCTTGAAGTCGTTCTTCATGAGCCACTGCTCGATGAGGCCGGCCTCGGTCAGGGCACGCCACACCTTTTCGGGCGGTTGCGGCAGATTTCGCTCGAACACGAGGGTCCGGGTGTCTTGGGCGGTTTGGGTCATGGCTCCATCCTTTCGAGAAGCGACTCGAGGCGATCGAGGTGGTCATTCCAGAAGGCGCCGTATTGAGACATCCAATCGACGAGAGGGCCTAGTCCCCGCGTTTCGGCCCGGTAGCGGACTTCTCGGCCAACCTGCTGGCAGCGCACCAGTTTGGCCACCTTGAGGAGCGCCAGGTGCTTGGATACCGCAGGTTGGGAGACGCCGGCGAAGTCCGTCAGGGCGCGAACGGTCTGTTCGCCCTCGCTCACGAGGCGTTCAAAGATCGCACGGCGGGTCGGATCGGCGAGGGCACGGAATAGCTCATCGGGCGCTTCCATGTCTCAATTAATCACCAAACGGTTATTGATTGTCAAGAGGGTCACCTGGCGAATGTCCCTCAAATTCCCGTGGAGGCACCCGCGACGCGGATAAGCGCCTGGGTTTCCAGGCCCGGCGCCACCCCCAGCCGGCGCCTTAGGGCCCGCTTGCAGGCGGCATACTGCTTGACCGCCTCGTCCCGCTTTCCGGCCTCGAGCAGCAAGCTGATGAGCTGGCGGTGAAACACCTCTCGGCTCTCGTCGAGTTGCAAGGCCCGGCGGCAGAGCCCCATCGCCTCATCACCCCGTCCTTGCCTCGTCTGCAGGGTCACGAGCGCGGTGAAAATCTCCAGGCAGACCTCCTTGAGCCGATGCCGCTCGTGGAGACACCAGTCGCCGTAGGGCTCGTCCTCCAGGTAATCCCCCTTGTAGAGGGCGATCGCCTGCATGCCCCATGTCAGGGCGGCCAGCGAGTCGCCGCGGGCGAGGTGGGCGGAAACCTGGCGTGAAAGCCCTTCAAAGGCCTCGACATCGACCCAGAGGCGGTCCGAGTGGTCGAGCGCGAGCATCTCCCCGCGCGAGATCAGGTAGGCCGAGGTGGCCCCCGGCGCGCGCGAGGGCTCGAGCATGCGCCGGATCTCGCACAGAACGACGCGGAGGTTCGCGGCGGTCCGGGACGGGTCAGAGTTCGGCCACAAGACCTCCATGAGCTCGTCTCGGGGAACCTGGCGGCGACGATGGGCCACCAGGTACTTGAGCGCCTTGAGTGCCTTCAAGCGCTGGATGTTCTTCAGGTTGATGCGTTCGCCCTCGCGTTCGACTTCGAAGGCCCCGAAGCAGAAGACGCGCAACCTCGGATCGAGGGAGATCGGGCCTCGGTCCGTGCCCACCGCCGCCAGGCTCTGGCTCATCTCCTGGGTCAGGCCCTCGTCGGGGGGCAGGAGCATGCAGACGTGGGCCTCTTGGGTGGCCGCCGGCATGGCAAAACAGTGCAATGGAACGTCGCTCTCACCGTGCCAGGGAATGATCAGCCCGCGCCAGTGGGCTTCGGGCGCCGATCCGCTCGACGCGTTCAGCGGGCAGGTCTCGAGGCACGGCTTCCCCGTCACGGCGTCGGTGGCGTCGAGGATCTCCCAGCACCGGCGTCCGACCGTCTCGGCGACCGATCGGGCGATCCCCCGCGCGAAGTCACCGTTGCATGCGACCACCCGCAACTCCGCGTCAACGGCGAAGGCCGGAGTGGCAAGGTGATCGACCAGGTCCTCGACAGGCCGCGTGACGGGTTTTTCGATGGGTTGTCCGGCCGGTGGCGGCCCCGGATCTAGGTTCTCTTCCAACAGTTCTGAAGCGTCCTGTTCGCGCGCATCCGGCGCCGATCTTCCGCCGATCCCTGTAACGTTGGCGTAACGCCGGCCCTTCCCATGAGTATACCGCCAACACCCCGATCTGACCGATGACCTGGGCGGCGGACATCAAGGGAGACGGCATGTCGTACTACGATTCAAGACCGGCACCCCTCGCCCTCCAGGCAGGGAGCAGTTTCCGCGGTCGTACCCTCCTGGCTCCCTACCTCACGCTGCTCAAATTGCGTATCGTCGCGCTCCTGCTGTTCACGGCCATCGCCGGCGCCGTCGCCGCCTCCGGGGGCAAGCTGCCCGCAGCCGACCTCCTGTTGCTCGGGCTCTGCACGGTGCTGGCGAGCGGCGGGTCGGCCGCGCTCAATCACTATTTCGACCGGGACATGGATGCCCGGATGCGCAGGACCTGCGAGCGGCCGTTGCCCTCGGGCGCGATCCGTCGCCCGACGAATGCGCTGTGGCTGGGCCTGGCCCTGATCGCGGGCGGGATTGCCCTTGCGGCGACCCGGAACGTCGCGATGGCAGCTTGCTTGCTTGGCGGGGCCGTGGTCTACGCCGGGATCTATACGTGCTGGCTCAAGCGCCGATCGCCCTTCGGGATCGTCATCGGGGGACTGTCGGGGAGCCTCGCCGTCCTCGCGGGAGCCGCCGCGGCCGGCCGGCCGCTGGCGCCATCCGGCCTGCTCCTGGCCCTCCTGGTGTTTCTCTGGACTCCGGCCCATTTCTGGAGCCTCGCCCTGGTCTATGCCGACGACTATGGGCGCGTTGACCTGCCGACCCTGCCCGCCGTATACGGGGCGCCAGCGACCCGCTGGGCGATTCTGATCCACATCGCGACGACGGTGGCATGCTCGATCGCGCTGATCCCGGCCTTCGGCCCGCTTTTTGGCCTGGTCGCGATCGCGAGCGGCGGGCTGTTCCTCTGGAAGGGAGCGAGGTTGCCCTTCCAGCACGAGACGGCCCGGGCCTGGACCCTGTTCAAACTTTCTGGCGTCTACCTCGGCGTCATCTTCATGGCGGCCCTGGCGGTCAGCTGCTGGCACGGCGGCTGACATGCCCGACCTTTTCACGGAGGGATACCTGTGACCATTCACGACTCGGTGCCACGTCCGGAGGGCCCGCCCGAGCGGCGGGTTCCGGCCATGCAGGAAATCATGGACAACATCTGGTTCATCTTCTTGTTGAGCGGCGTCCTCACCCTGGTGTTGTACATCGTCTGGGGGCTCATCGACCTCTCGGGGCGGCCTGTTATGCCGTACGGGGGCTAGCCATGCCGATCAATCCGCCCCTGAACCGCGACTGGTGGAGCCTCCCCATCGGCCTCCACGAGAAGATCTGGCTGACCCTGGTCACCGTGACCTGCCTGTCGTTTTTCGTGATGATGCCAGTCTGGCACATCTACGGGAACCAGAACAGCTCGGCCACCAGTTACCGCGTCGACGCCCAGAACTACTTCGACCACGTAGTCAAGTGGAGCCAGGCCGCGCCATCCACGCCGAACGGGATCAAGGTTCCGGGGCGGGACGTGTACCTGGCCGCCATGCGCTTCGCGTGGTTCCCCAATTCGCTGGTCCTCGAATCCGGCGTCCCCTACAAGATCCATCTGTCGTCCAAGGACGTGAACCACGGGTTCTCCGTCCACCAGGAAGGGGATCCCGCCCAGAAGGCCAACTTCCAGGTCGTCCCCGGCTACGAGTATGTCCTGACCATGACCTTCGACAAGCCCGCTGTCTACGACATCATCTGCCAGGAATACTGCGGGATCGGCCATCAGTACATGGTAGGCAAATTCATTGTCGAGAGGGGCAAGTGACATGTCGCATTCCATCGCGCTCCCGGCCGCCGCGCCGCCCGTCGAAGCCACGTTCTGGACGTGCCTGTCGACCAAGCTGAAGGTCCACGAAAAGGCCGTTCCGCTGATCATGGTCAACGCCGTGACGGCGGTCGTCTTCCTGCTCATCGGGGGGGTCCTGGGCCTTTTGATCGGCCTCACCCGCTGGGAGGCCGTCCACCTGCTGCAACCCAAGTGGTACTACATGGCCCTCACGGTGCATGCCTGGTGCACGCTCATCTTCTGGATCATCTTCGTCGAGGTGGCGATCCTCTACTTCGCCTGCACGGCCGTCCTCGGCGCGCGGCTGGTAAACCCGGCCGCGGCCTGGCTCTCGTACGGCCTGATGCTGGGCGGCTCGCTGACGGCGGCGACCACGGTCATCATGCAGAATGACAAGTGGGACCAGCCCCTCTTGACCAGCTATCATCCCCTGGCCATCCACCCCATGTTCCTCCTGGGGGCGATCGTCTTCGCCGTCGGCGTCTTCATCGCGATCGGCGTCTTCTTCGCGACGATCTGGCGCGCCAAGCGGGACGGTGCCTACCAGGGCTCGTTGCCGATCGTGACGTTCGGAGCGGCGATCGCCGCCATCATCGCGGTCGAGTCGCTGCTCGCCGGCGCCATCTGCTACATCTGGCAGTTCCTGTACAGCATCCACGTCGTGCAGAATCTCGACGCCGAGATGTACCGCGTCGTGTGGTGGTTGCTCGGACACGGCACCCAGCAGATCAACCTCGTGGCCATGGTGACGGGCTGGTACCTGCTGGCTCACCTCACCACGGGCGCGCAATCGGCTAGCGAGAAGGTCAGCCGCACGGCGTTCCTCATGTACGCACTGTTCATCAACCTCGGGTCGGCTCACCACATCCTCTCGGATCCGGGCGTGACGAACGCCTGGCGCATCTGGAACGCCAGCTACGCGATGTACGGGGCGTCGATGGCGAGCATGATCCACGCCTTCGCCATTCCCGCGGCCGTGGAACTCGCCTTGCGCAAGAAGGGAGGCAAGGGGCTCCTGGGCTACTGGAAGCTCGCGCCCTGGGGCAACCCCTGCTTCGTGGCGCTCGCGCTCTCGGTGCCCCTGTTCGGGATCCTCGGCGGCATCAGCGGCATCACCTTCGGGACCGAGCAGCTCAACATGATGGTGCACAACACCGTCGCCATCACGGGGCACTTCCACGCGACGGTCGTGTTGGGCACGACGCTCTGCTTCATGGGGATCGCCTACGGCGTCATCCAGCTGATCGCCCGCCGGACGCTGCTCAGCTCCAAGCTGGCGGTCGCGCAGCTCTGGATCTTCGCCATCGGGATGAGCATTTTCTCGACGTCCATGATGTGGATGGGCTACTTCTTCGGGACCCCTCGTCGTCATCCCGACGTGTCGTCCCTGCCGATCGCCCGGTCGCCGCTGCTCGAGCAGTGGCTGGGGATCGGGGCCACCATCGGCTTCATCGGCGGTGGGATCTTCATGCTCCTGGCCGTCGGCAGCTTGCTCTTCGGCAAGTGGCGGGAGAAGGGCCCTTCCTTCGTCGCGCCCACCGGGAACGCGGGCCCCTTGGTCGTGCCTTGGATGGTCTCGACGGCCGAGGGCAGCGCCTTGCAGTTCGCCGACGTGGCGCAGGAAGAGGACCCTTCGAGCCATGGCAGCCACGACCTTCGCGGCACCTTGACCCTGTGTCTGATCTTCCTCGCGATCATGCTCGTCGTGTACGTGACGCACTGGATCAACCTGTCCGCCCTCTGGAAGATCGGCTAGGGGTGCGATGTCGGCGAGTCGTTGGGTGAAGGTGACCGGCATCGTCGCCATCCTGGTGGCGCTGACCGGGCTCGGATTCGCGGAGGCCCGGTGGCTGCACCACCTCCCCGCGGACTCCGTGGCTCGGGTGGCCGTCGTCATCCAGCGCGGAGCTCCGGAGGGCCTGGCGCTTTCGCGGAAGGGCGCCGAACGACTCGCCGAAAGCGTTTCGCCGGGCCGCTATCAGGTGCGGCTCGAATCTCAGTCCATTCAGGCCCTCGATCCGCTGGGCCATCCCCTCGATGGCGTCCTGTTGGTCGCGTCGATCCGGGGCCACAGCGGCTCGGAGGTCCAGGCGCAATCCGAGCAATGGGAGGACCGCTTCGAGTCGGCCGCTCGTCGGTTAGACTGGAAGGTCACGCCCTTGGGGGCGTTCCGGCTTCCCTACACCCGACGGGAGGATCCGGATGAAAACCGATGAACGAGCGCTCCAAGCGGCCGGCATGCCGTCTCCGTGGCGGGAGGCGACCGTCCTGGAGGACGGCGCAACCCTGCTGGCGCGGCCCCTGACGGCCGCGAGTTCGGCCTTGGGGCTGGGCTGGCTTCGACTGGCCATCTGCTCCCTGCTCTTGGCGGGCGGCTTTGCCGGGTTGGTGGCGATCGCCCGCACCCCCGCCATTCAATCCCTGGTGGGACTCCGCTACTTCCGGATCTCGCTCGTGGGTCACGTGAACTTCTCGCTGTCGGTCTGGTGCCTGGCGTTCGCGGCGGCCGTCTGGGCCCTGGCACCGGCGAACTCCGAGGGGGGCCGCGCGCGTCTCCCCTGGCTCGGGCCGCTCGGGCTCGGCAGCGCCGTGGCCGGGACGGTCGTGATGGCGATCGTCTGCGTCCTCGGCCTCGGTCAGCCCGCCCTGGTCGATTACCTCCCGGCGCTCGAACATCCCGCCTTCGGAGTGGGCCTCGGGTTGTTCTTGGGGGGGGTAGCCCTCCAGGCCATCGCCTTCTTGCTGAACGTCAGGGGTTCGGCGGCCGAGCTCGGCCTCTTCCGGCTCTCGGCCTGGGCCTACCTGGCGTCTCTGGTCTCCTTGCTGGCCGGAGTGACGGTCGGGTGGCGGGGAGACTGGGCGATCGCGGCCTCGGGCGGCGGCCACCTCATGCAGGTCGTCAACGCGACGATGCTCGTCGGGATCTGGATCGTGCTGCTGCCCGGTCACCTGCCGGCGCGCTCGCGGGCCGCCATCCGACTGGCCTCACTGCCTCTGTTCCTGCCGATGGTGGTGATCCCGTCGCTGTATCTCCTCCCAGGCCCTCTCTCTCGCACAGCGATCAGCGTGACCAACTGGTCAGCGGTCGCCGTCATGATGACCGTCGCCCTGGTGGCCATCGGCGAACGCCTGTGGCGCCAGCGACCGATGACGGTCGCCGCGATGCCGGTCCTGCTCTCGGTCCTGCTCTTCGCCTCGGGGTTCGCCATCGCGCTCTTGGGGTTGCAGGGCGATACCCGCGTCACGGCTCACTACCACGGCACCGTCGGTGCCGTGACCCTGGCCTTCATGGCCCTTTCGTACCGTCTCCTGCCGGCCTTGACCGGACGTTCCATGCCGCGGCTCGCGCGGCATCAGCCGATGGCCTACGGCCTGGGCCTCATGATCCTGGTCATCGGTCTCTACTGGGCGTCGAGCTTCGGCGGTCAGCGCAAGGTCTATGACACCTTCGCCCATCAATCGGGCCTGTTCGGCCCCATCCTGCTGTTCGGGGCGGGGTCGGTGCTAGCGATTCTGGGCGGGGCCGCCTACGTCGGAGGGTTGGCCTACGGCCTCCGCCCCGTCAAGAAATCGTAGCGGCCCATGGCGATGAGGCGGGGTTTATGGGCAAGCGTGGCCCTCGTAGCCATCGGCACCGGGCTCTCCCTCTTCGCGGAGGCCTCGCGGGCCACCCCGCCCGGGTCGGATCCCCTCCAGTCGGATCAGGCACGCCCGCCTGCCCCCGATTTCGACCTGATCGATCAGGACGGCCACCCGGCCCGGATCGTCCGATCGGGCAAGCCCACGGTGTTGACCTTCGGCTACACGTCCTGTCCCGAATTCTGTCCGTTGATCCTGGGCCAGATCCGGAAGGCGTTGATCGCCGCCGGAGCGGTGGCCCGGGACACGGCGGTCGTGGAGGTGACGGTCGATCCCGAGCGTGACACGGTCCCGTATCTGTCCCGGTATGCCAAGGCCTGGCCGGCCGGCTGGTCGTTCCTGACTGGCCCGACGCCCCGGGTCGCGCGGGCATGGAATGCCTATTCGGTCGTTGTGGACAAAGGCCCCGTGGAAGGCGGCGATTACACGGTGACCCACTCGGGCAAGGTGGTTCTCATCGATCGCCAGGGCCGACGGGCCGGGGAACTGGCCGGAGACTGGACCCCCGCCCAGCTGGCATCCGCGCTGGACCGGATGGAGGCGTCTACGGGCAGGGTGGGCGATGGCCCCGTCCTGACCACCTGGAGGGAGTTACTCCGGCGATGCGGAGCGTTTGCGAGCGCCAATCCGGTGGCGTTCGGCTTGGTGGTGCTCCTGTTGGCCTTGCCAGGGCTGGTCATTCCGATCTCCTTCTTGGTCGCGGTGTTCGCCCACGCGGAACCCCGAACCGAAGCGAAGGCCGTGGCCACGTACCATCTGGATGAGCGGTAGGTTGCCCTGCTGGAGCTTGCGCCAATCAGTAGGGTCGGCTACCTGGATGGGGAGGCCGGAGCCGAGATCACCCGGCGCCCCACGACATACAGGAAGGCCGCCAGCAAGGCGAAGGGGATCAAGGCCAGTCCGTCCGCGTTCGGGCCCGCGAAGAAGGGGTTGCGGGCCGTCGCCCAGTCGGTCAGCTTCTGGTCGACGCCGCCCAGGACCCCGGCCATGAAGGCGATGACGATGCCGGCGATCGCCCCCCCTGCGATGTAGCCCGACGCCAGCAGCACGCCCGGACTGCGATCGCCCTCCGCCGTCAGCTCTTCTTCCGAGAGCTTGCGATGGGCGAGCTTCTTGGCGATGTGACGATCCGTCAGCCACCTCACCAGGCCGCCCACCATGACCGGCGTCGAGGACGAGATCGGCAGGTAAACCCCGACGGCGAACGCCAAAGACGGGATTCCGGCCAGCTCCAGCATCAGCGAGATCATGACGCCCAGGAGCACGAGGGCCCAAGGGAGTTGCCGGCTCAGGATCCCCTTGATGATGTAGCTCATCAGGGTCGCCTTGGGGGCGTCATACTTCACGACCGTGCTGCCATCCGGGCGGAAGCGGTGCACGCCGTTGATGCCCGGATCGACCAAGTAGGCGGGAACCCCCGACTCGTCGACCAGATACCGTCCCGCCGGGCCTCCGACGTTGTCGAGCTTTTGCCAGACCCGGTAGGTGTGGCCGTCCCCGACCGCTTGCGGGCCCTTCAAGCGTTCGGAGGCACCTAGCTCGGAAACGGGCGCTCGCAGGGCGGCTGGGAAATTCTCCAATCGCTTCCCGGCTTCGACGCTCACCCTGGGCACGTAGACCGTCGAGGCGTCGTTGAGCGTGAGCAGGATGGGTCCCAGGGCCAAGGCCGAGGCCAGGGCCCCGATCAGGATGGCGATCTGCTGGAAGCGGGGCGTCGAGCCGACCAGGAAGCCGGTCTTGAGGTCCTGCGAGGTGGTTCCCCCGTTCGACGCGGCGATGCAGACGATCGCCCCCACCGACAGGGCCGTGACGTAGTAGGTCGGACCGGTCCAGCCCACCATGACGAAGACGAGGCAGGTGATGAGCAGGGTCGCGACCGTCATGCCCGAGATGGGGTTGGACGACGAGCCGATCTCCCCGGTCAGGCGCGAGGAAACCGTCACGAACAGGAAGCCCAGGATCACGATCAGGACGGCCCCGAGCAGGTTCATGTGCAGGGTCTTGAAGGCGGTGATCAGCGCAACCAGGAGCACGATGCCCCCGATCACGAACCAACCCGGCAAGTCATGGTCGGTCCGCACGGCCGTATCCGCCTGGCGGCGACCGCGCAGGTCGGCGAGGCCGGCCCTGAGGCCGTGCCAGATGGTGGGCAGCGAGCGGACCAGGCTGACGATGCCGCCCGCGGCGACGGCGCCGGCCCCGATGTAGAGGACGTAGGCCCCGCGGATGTCCGACGGGCCCATGTCGGCGATGGGGATGGTGCCAGGCGGGATGGGGCCCACGCCGTGGGACCCGAAGAACTTGATGGCGGGGATCAGGACCAGGTAGGCCAGCACGCCGCCCGCGGCCATGGTGGCCGAGATGCGCGGCCCGATGATGTAGCCTACCCCGAGGAGGGCCGGCGAGATCTCGGCCGCGACCGAACCGGCCTTCAACGCGCCGCCGAAGACCTTTTCGGGGGTGTCCTTCCAGGCCTTGAGGGCCGACATGGCCACCTGGTACAGGAAGCCCAGCCCGAAGCCCCCGATGATGGTCCGCGCCCCGGTGGGGACGGAGGCCTCGACCACCCCCTCGTGGGCGCCGGCCCACTCATCCTTCGCCGCCGCCGAGGCCGCGGCCAGGGACTCGTGCGACGCGCCGGCCTTGAGAACCTCGGCGCAAGCCGTGCCCTCCGGGTACTTGAGGTGGCCGTGCTGTTCGACGATGAGCGGGCGCCTGAGCGGGATCATCATGAGGATGCCGAGGAGACCTCCCAGGCACGCGACCAGCATGACCCGGGTGATCTCGAGGTCGAAGCCCAGGATCATGATAGCCGGCATGGTGACGCCGACCCCGAAGGCGAGCGACTCGCCGGCCGACCCGGCCGTCTGGACGATGTTGTTTTCCAGGATCGTGCTGTTGCGCAGCCCGAACCTGGCCAACGTCCGGAACAGCGTGATGGCGATGACCGCCACGGGGATCGAGGCGCTGACCGTCATGCCCACCTTGAGCACCAGGTAGAGCGACGAGGCTCCGAAGATGACGCCGAGGATCGTGCCCAGCAAGATTGGCAGGATCGTCATCTCCGGCAGGCGGGCCGAGGCCGGAATGAAGGGCCGGAAGTTGGCGACCCTGGGGTCTTCCGGGTGCGGCCCCTGAATGTCCGGAAAGCGTTCGTCGGTGGGGATCGAGTCGGAACGATTGCTCATCATTCGTTAACTTTATCGGGCGAAGAAGGATCGGTAAAGCTCCCGGGCGTTCGTTCCCTTCCTATTCGCCGGCCGATGGCACCCACCCCCGGGTGACAATGTCCCCCATCGTGAGCACCAGCAGGATGCCCAGCCAGAAGAAGCCCACCCCCGCAAAGACCCGGGAGGCAGGAGGGCTGAAGCGAGCGTTCATGAAGACGAGGACGATCAAGACGGCCTTCACCGCCCCGATGACCAGGGCGGCCACCGCATTGCCCGCCCCCAGGTCGAGGCGGGCGATCGCCACCGTCGCCATCAGCAACCCGACCAGGGCCGCGTACACCCCCAGGTAGGCCCGGACCGCGTAGACGTGCTCGTCAGGCTTCATGACGACCGTCCCATCAGGTAGAAGAGGGGATAGAGAAAGACCCAGACCACGTCGACGAAGTGCCAGTAGAGCCCGACGTTTTCGACGGTGGGGTGGTCGGCAGGCGAGCAGCGACCCCGATAGGCCAGCCACGACAGGCCGAGGAGGACGACCACTCCGATCAACACGTGCAGGGCGTGCAGGCCGGTCATGAAGAAAAAGAAGACGTAGAAGAGCTGGGCCCTGGGTGGCATCGGCAAGTCGGGCGCGAAGTGCAGGGCGGGCACCAGGCCGTGGTCCCAGAGGTCCGAGTAGTCCTTGAGCTTGATCGCGAGGAACACGACGCCGAGCGCGGCGGTCACCCACAAGAAGCCGAGTAGCTGGCGGCGATCGCCTCGCTGAGCCGCATGCAGCGCGAGGGCCATGAACAGGCTGCTCGTGAGCAGGACCCCTGTGTTGACGCTTCCCAGGAGGAAGCTGACGGGATGGCTCGCGAGACGGAACTCGGCGTCGTAGGTGAAGCGGTAGAGGGCGTAACCCGTGAACAGGGCCCCGAAGAACATGACCTCGGTGCAGATGAAGACCCACATGCCGAGGGAATCGGCCTCGACCTGCTGGGTCCGGTCGCTGAACTGGTGCGCGAGGAGCGGCTCTGATTTAGCCACCGGCCACCTCCGGTGCCGCATAGGCGTAAGCCTCTTCGGTCACGATCGGGGTTTCGTCGAAGTTATCGCGGGGCGGGGGGGAGGGCGTCCGCCATTCAAGCCCCGTTGCCCCCCACGGATTGGGGCCGGCCTCGGGACCGAAGAAGAAGGACCACCCGAGGTAGAACAGCGGCAGGACGTATCCGACCGCAAGGATCGAGGCCCCGGCACTCGAGAGCACGTTCCAGACCTGGAATTCAGGCGGGTAGACATGGTACCGGCGCGGCATGCCCAGGTAGCCCACGATGAACTGCGGGAAGAAGGTCAGGTTGAACCCCAGGAACAACAATCCGGCCGCCACCCGACCCCAAAATTCCGAGTAGAGACGGCCGCTGATCTTGGGCCACCAGAAGTGGATCCCGCCCAGGTAGGCCGAGACCATGCCCCCCACCATGATGTAGTGGAAGTGGGCGATCACGAAGTAGGTGTCGTGAACGTGCGTATCGATCGCGAGAGAGGCCAGAAATAGGCCCGTCATGCCCCCGATCGTGAACAGCCCCACGAATCCCAGCAGGTAGAGCATGGGGGTTTCCAGGGAGATGGAACCCTTGTGCAGGGTCGCGGTCCAGTTGAACACCTTGATGGCGGACGGGATGGCCACCATGTAGCTCAGGATCGAGAAGGTCATGCTCGAGTAGATGGACTGGCCGGCCACGAACATGTGGTGGCCCCAGACCAGGAAGCCGAGAAAGGCGATCGCCAGGCTGGAGAATGCCACGAACTCGTAGCCGAAGATGCGCTTGCGGGCAAAGCAGCAGATCACCTCGTTCACCACCCCCATGCCGGGCAGGATCATGATGTAGACGGCCGGATGCGAGTAGAACCAGAACAGGTGCTGGAACAACAGGGGGTCACCCCCCAGCGCCGGGTCGAAGATCCCGACGTGAAACAGCCGCTCCAGCGCCACGGCGGCCAGGGTGATGGCGAGGACCGGGGTCGCGAGGACGAGGATGAGGCTGGTCGCGTAGGTCGCCCAGATGAACAGCGGGAGCCGGAACCAGGTCATGCCAGGGGCCCGCAGCTTGTGGACCGTCACGATGAAGTTGAGCCCGGTGAAGATCGAGGCGAATCCGACGATGAACACCCCGACGATCGTCAGAATCACGTGGCCGTTGGAAAAGAGGCTGCTGTAGGGGGTGTAGAAGGTCCAACCGGTATCCACCCCGCCGAGGACCATGGCCGCCATGGTGAACAGGCTGCCCGTCACGAAGACGTACCAGCTCGCCAGGTTGAGGCGAGGAAAGGCCACGTCCCGCGCCCCGATCATCATGGGGACGAGGAAGTTGCCGAGCACGGTCGGGATGGACGGGATCAAGAAGAACCAGACCATGACCACCCCGTGCATGGTGAACATCTTGTTGTATTCTTCGGCGTTGATCATGGTGCCGTTGGGGACCATGAGCTCCAGGCGGATGAGGGCCATGGCGATCGCGCCCACCACGAAGAAGGCCGTGATGGTCACGAGGTAGAGCAGGGCGATCCGCTTGTGGTCGGTCGTCAAGAGCCACGAGCGGATCGAGGTCCCCTCGGTCAGGTAGTTCCGGGGCGCGGAGGTCGCGACGCTCACAGAGCGCTCCTTTCGCCGGGTTCGAGCGACTTGATGTAGGCGACGAGTTCGAGGATCTCGTCTTCCGTAACCAGCCCCTTGAAGCTCGGCATGAGGTTGCGGTAGCCGACCACGACCTGGGATCCGGGCATGACGATGTGGTCGTGGATGTACCGGTCGTCCGCGATCACGGTCGTGCCGTTGGACAGGTGCACGACCGATCCGTAAAGACCGGCCAGCTTCGGGGCATGGACGGCCGCATTCTCGCCGTGACAGCCAGAGCAGCCCACCTCGACGAAGAGCCGGAAGCCGCGGGCGGCCATGCTCGGCTGCGGATTGCCCCTGGCCAGCCAGTGTGCGTAGTCCGCGGGGGGCATGACCGTGACGGTTCCGCCCATCTCGGCGTGGGCGTAGCCGCAGAATTGCGAGCAGAACAGGTGGTACCGACCGGGGGTGGTCGGGGTGAACCACTCCGTGTAGTACCGCCCCGGCAGGACGTCGTGGTGGATCCGGAAGGCCGGGATGAACACGTCGTGGATGACGTCCTGGCTGGTCATGACGAGCTCGATGGCACGGCCCGCCGGAAGGTGCAAGTCGTTGATCTCCCGAGGTCCCTCCGGGTGTTCGAACTTCCACATCCACTGCTTGCCGACGACGTAGATAAGCTGGGCATCGGCAGGGGGCCGGAACATGTCGAAGTAGAGGTTCGCGCCCCAGAAGAACAGGCCGATCGCGATGATGAGGGGGATGGCCGTCCAAGAGAATTCCCAAGGGAGGTACCGGCGCCCCAGCTGGCGACGATCGGCCTTGGAACCCAGGCGGTACTTGAGGCAAAAGTAGACGATGGCCCCGGCCACCCCGGCGCAGACCAAGGCCGTGAAGCCGACCATCGAGTAGAACAGCGCGTCGACCTGGATGGCGTTGACCGAGGCCCGGGGCGGAACCCATTCGAATTCGTTCATTCCGGCCCCTCTGGGCCCGGGCGGGAGCCTCGTGCCAGGCGCTCCCCGCGCAGCAGCATGCCAACCAGGACGGACAGGGCGAGCACGGTGATTGCCCCCGCCCCTTGAATGAGGCCAATGACGGCCAGCGCGTACTTACCGGTCCTGGGGTCGTAGTGATAGCAGCGGAGGACCACCTGATCGATCGGGCTTCCCAGCCGACCGGCAGCCGCTTCCAGCAACGCGAGCTTGAGCTGGCCGGGGTCGTACTCGACCCCGAAGAAGTAGCGCGCGACCCGACCATCCGGGGTCAGGATGACGAGCCCGCTGGGATGGGCGTACTGGTGGGAGGCAGGATCGTAGTCGTAGTGGAAACCGATAGCGTCGGCAAGGCGCCGGATCTCGGTGAACCTGCCGGTCAGGAAGTGCCAGGCCCCCTCGGATCCCGGGTGGCCATAACGCCTCAGGTAGGCGGCTTTCTTGGTTCGAGCAAGATCCGGACCCTCGTTCGGATCGATGCTGACCGTGACCGCCGAGAAGTCGCGTCCCAGCAGGTAGGGCAGGGACAGGAAGCTCCGGACCTGGCCGTCGAGCACTATGGTGCACAGGTTGGGGCAATCGTAGTAGGCCAAGGAAAGCACGACCGGACGGGTGTCGAAGCAGCGGGCGAGGGGAATCGGTCGTCCCCCTTCGTCTCGAAAGGTGAGCGAGAGGGGTAGGCGGGTGCCGATCCGCTGGTCGAACCGGGCTGCGTCAAGCGAGCTAGAGGCCCAGGCAACAGGCGGCCGGCCCAGCACGGCAAACAGAAAGAGAAATACGGCGATCGCCACGGATGCCGGACCGCGCGAAAAGGCCTCTTGACTTCCCCCCCTGCTTTTCAGTGGGGGAAGATTGCTCACCGTGCGCTTTCTAGCGCCCATAGAAGTCGAGACTCCCGCTGGAAAGGCTGGCTGAGGCCTGCAGGACGGCGGCGCGTTCGAACGGATTCCTCGGTAAGTGCCTCTCAGGCTCTCCACCGGGGACCCCGCGGAGCACCAGCAGCGCCATCGCGCGGTCGATGGGTAGGTGCACGCGACGGGCCTTCCGGTTGACCCAGCCGTAGGTGTCGAGCTGCCTGTCCTCCTTCGCCCGAAGCCGCAGGAGATCGGCCCGTGGATCAGGCTGGAGGCGTGGGGCCGGGAACGCCCGTGCCGCATTGGGAATGGGGCGATCGGCCCCCTTCACGGCGCTCTGTTGAGCCTCCTTGATCCAGAAGAATACGGCCAGGAGGCCCTGTAGCAGGACGGCCAGGACCACGACCAGGATGGCCACCCCGAGTACTCCGCGCGCGCTGACGTCGGTCGGCTCGTAGCCCAATCGGACCACGTCGTCTGGCGGTTCGGGGTGACGTCGTATCAAGCGTCCGCTCGCGGCCCGCCCGGCCGTCACGATCATCGTCAACAGGGCTCGCAGAAACCTCATCGGCCGGTCTCCGACAGGGCCGCGTGCAACACCCGGAGGCGTTGGGGATCCAAGACGGGAACGACTGGATAGCGAGACACCTGCCAAAGGTAGGTAGCGAACCAGACTCCGCCGATTCCCAGGACGGCCGTCAAGTCGGTCCAGGCGAGCGAGAAGCGGGCCTGGAAGGACGGAAGGACCATCCAGTAGACATCGATCAGGTGGGCTCCCAGCATCCACGCCGCCAGCACCCGCAGGCGGGTTCGGCTCCGGGTGATCGGCTTGAACAGAGAAGCGAGGAACGGAACGGCGAAGTGTGCGCCGGCGAGGAGCATGGAGACGGACTTCCAGCCGTTTCGGATCCGGTGGAAATACCAAATCGTTTCGTCAGGCAGGTTTCCCGTCCAGACCACGAGCAGCTCCACAAAGGCCAGGTAAGCCCAGCCGAGGACGAACGTGAGGCTCAGGTTCCCCAGGTCGTTGAAGATCCGCGGACCACTCAGCGAGCGGAGCGGCTCGTCATGCGCCAGGGTCGTGAACAAGGCGGTGATGAAGGCGAGGCCGACGTAGAGCTGCCCCACCCCGACGAGCATGCCGAAGATGGTGGAGTACCAGTGGCCTTCAAGCGACATGACCCAGTCGATCCAGGCCAGGGTGACGGTTATCGCAAGCACGAGCAGCGTGACGGCTCCAAGGCGGCGCCGCTTCAGGAGCAGTGCGAAGTCCTGGTGCCGGTCATACTCCAGCGACCAGCGGTTGAGGAAATGGCTCAGCCCCCACCAGGAGGCGAAGTAGACGGCGACCCTCCCCACGAAGAACGGGAGGTTGAGGTAGGGCTGCTTGTGGCGCAGGATGGGATCCGCCGCGACCCAGGCGGGATGCGCCCATGGGAAGAGAACGCCAGCCCCAAAGACAACCGGAACAACCAGCACCGCCAGGAGTGGAAACAGGCGCGTGGCCGCTTCCAAAAGGCGCCTCGTGACCGCGGCCCAGCTTCCCCCGACCTGATAATGAAGCGCCAAGAGCGCGAGGCAGCCGATCGTCAAGTCGAGGAAGTAGAGGTACGCGAAGAAATAGGATTCGAGGGCGCGATCGCCGAGCACGAACCATCCGATCAGGCTTGCCGTGAGGCCCAGAAGACCCACGACGAGCGCACCAGTCCGAAGCGGTCGAAAGCTGGGGGTGGGGGCGGGAGGCTGGATCATGGCCGGTGCCCCAGCAGATGGGCCCGCTCCGCGGGGGGAATATCCGCGATCGCCCCATCCTGGCTGAGCTGCAAGACCCGGATGTAGGCGGCGATCGCCCACCGATCGCGGGGGGCCACCCGGTCGTTGTAGGCGAACATGACCCCGAAGCCGTTCGCGATCACGTTGACGAAGTGCCCGATCGGCGCGCGTCGCAGGCGGTCCTGGTGGTAGGTCGGAGGCTGCGGGAAGCCCCGCTCGACGATCATGCCGTGCCCGGACCCCGTCCGGTCGTGACACGGGGCGCAGTCGATGTTGAAGCGCTCCTGGCCCCGTTTCAACACAGCCAGGGTGACCGGAAACGGGAACCGGGTGACCTCGCGGCCCCCGGAGACCCCCATCGAGAAGGCCGTATCGGTTGAAACGTGGCCCCGGGCGACCGTGCCAGGCACGAGCGGGAGCGCGGCCCGTCCCCCGGGAAAGAAGTCGCTCGAGGCCAGGGGGCGGTACTTTGGCTGGTGCGCCATCATCTGCTCGCATCCGGCGATGAAGAGGACGGCGATCGCCGCCAGACTCTGAGCTCCACGACTAGAGCGGCACATCGAAGACCCCCTGCGGATGCTGCCGCTCGAGCAGATCCCGAACCACCGCGGGATCGAACCGCGGGTCAATGGCTTTGACGCACAGGAAGAAGCGATCGAAAGTCGCGAGGTTGAAGCGTGTCGCGTTGAAGACCGGGTGGTGGGGCCTCGGGAAGCCGTTCAGCCACAACAGTCCGACGAACGCCGCCAGGGCGGCGCAAAGGATGGTGAGCTCGAAGGTGACCGGGATGAAGGTCGGCCAGCTGTTCAACGGACGCCCGCCGACGTTGAACGGATAATTGAAGACGGCGGCGTATTCCTGCATGCCGAACCCTCCGAAACACCCCACCACGCCTCCGATCAGGGTGATCAGCGCAACCCGGTGGTCCCTCACGTCGAACACTTCGTCGAGACCCTCGATCGGGAAAGGGGTGAAGGCCTCGACCCACCGGTAGCCCGCTGACCGGACCGCTCGGCTCGCGGACAGCAGGGCTTCGGCCGAGTCGAACTCTGCCATGAGGCCGTAGACTGACGATTCCGGGCTCATCTAGACCGCCTCCGCCTCTCGAGTCTCGCGAACCAGGTGCTGGACCTCGGAGATGGACATCATGGGCAGGAACCGCAGGAACATCAGGAAAAGGAAGGTGAACAGGCCCAGGGTGCCGAACAGCGCAAGCCAGTCGAAGAGGGTCGGGTAGTACATGGCCTGGCGCGACGGCAAGAAATCGTGCTGAAGGCTCTGGATCACGATCATGACCCGCTCACACCACATCCCGAAGTTGGTCAGGAGCGAGATGACGAACACGGCCCCCAGGTGAGTGCGCACGTTCCTGAACCACAGGGCCTGAATCGTCACGACGTTGCAGAACACGACCAGCCACCACAGGTAGGCATAGGGCCCTACGAGCCGGTCCATCGTGGTCGCCCACTCGTAGGGATCGCCGCTGTACCAGGCCATGAAGACCTCCATGGCGTACGCATAGTCGACGATGAGGCCCGTCGCGAGCAGCATCTTGGCCAAGAGGTCGATGTGGCGCAGCGTCACCAACCCCTCGAGGTTGTAGACCTTGCGGATCGGGATGGTCAGGGTGAGGACCATGGCAAATCCGGAGAACAGGGCCCCCGCGACGAAGTAGGGCGGGAAGAAGGTCGCATGCCAGCCCCGGACGAGGGTCGTGGTGAAGTCCAGGCTGACCACGCTGTGCACCGAGATGACGAGCGGCGTGGCGAGCCCCGCGAGCAGGGTGTAGGCCATCCGGTAGCGGTGCCAGTGGACCACCGAGCCCCGCCAACCCAGGGCCAGGACGCCGAACGCGACCTGCTGCCAGCGCCTGGGAGCGTGGTCCCGGAGGGTCGCGAGGTCCGGCACCATGCCGAGGTACCAGAAGAGGAGCGAGACGGTCAGGTAGGTCGAGACGGCGAAGATGTCCCAGACCAGGGCGCTGCGCCACTGGGGCCACAGCCACATGTGGTTGGGATAGGGCACCAGGAAGTAGAAGAACCAGGGGCGACCGAGGTGCAGCAAGGGGAAGAGGCCGGCGCAGACCACGGCGAAGATGGTCATGGCCTCGGCGAAGCGGTTGATCGAGGTGCGCCATTTCTGGCGCATGAGCCACAGGAAGGCCGAGATCAGGGTGCCGGCGTGGCCGATCCCGATCCACCAGACGAAGTTGGCGATCGCGAACCCCCACGCCACCGGGATGTTGACCCCCCAGATCCCGATCCCGACCTTGAACAGGCCCACCACGACGCCGAACAGGATCGCGACGAGCAGGCCCGTGAAGCCTGCGAGCATCAGCCAACCCGGCGTGACCGGCCGCTGCACGACCAGGGAAGCGAGGTGCGTGGCGGCCGAGGCATAGGTCATGCCCGGCGCGATCAAGGGTGCCACCTTCCCTTCCGGGGTCTTGGACGGATCGGGCCCCTGCACGTCACACCCCCTCGGGCCAGCGAGGATGGGGGTTGGTCACCCTGGCGAGATAGGTGGTCCGCGGTCGGGTGTTGAGCTCGCCGAGCAAGGCGTAGTCGAGGGGTCCGGCCTTGAGCCGGCGCACCTCGCTCTCGGGGTCGTTGAGGTCACCGAAGACGATCGCGCGGGTGGGACAGGCTGCCTGACAAGCGGTCTGGACCTCGCCGTCCGCGATTCGCCGCCCGTCCTCTTCGGCCGAGACGCGGGCCGCGTTGATCCGCTGGATGCAGTACGTGCACTTCTCCATCACTCCCCGGCTGCGCACGGTCACATCCGGGTTGCGCAACGGCACGAGGCTGGGTGTCGTGTAGTCGGCGTACTGGAAGAAGTTGAAGCGCCGGACCTTGTAGGGGCAGTTGTTCGAGCAGAAGCGCGTCCCGACACAACGCTGATAGACCATCTCGTTGAGCCCCTCGTGGTCGTGGACCGTGGCCTCCGTCGGACAGACCAGTTCGCATGGGGCCGTTTCGCAATGCATGCACGGAACCGGCATGAATCCGGTCCGCGGATCGCTCGGGGGACCTTCGACATAGCGATCGATCCGCAGCCAGTGCATCTCCCGGTTTCGCGCGACCTCCTCCTTGCCCACGACCGGAACGTTGTTCTCGGCCTGACAAGCCACCACGCACGCGTTGCACCCGATGCAGGTGGTGAGGTTGATGGACATCCCCCAGGCGTGGCCTTCGGCAGGGAAGTCGGGGTACAGCGACGGCAGGTGGAAGGCGTGCTTTCGGTCGGCCGGCAGTTGGCGCTCGAATTCGGCAAGGCTCATCGACCGCAGCAGGTGGTGCCCCTCCATGGTCTGGTGGTGCTGGGTGGTGACCAGCTCGTAGGTCTGCCCGGTCCTCTCCAGGCTCAGGCCCGTGACGTGCCAGGGGGCCCGGGAGGTCCGGATTCGATAGGCGTCGAACCCGGCACCCTCGCCCACCCGGCCCGTCCGGGTCCGGCCGTAGCCCAGGTGGACCGTCACGACGTCTTCGGGCTGCCCCTCCAGGATCCACACCGGAGCCGCGACCTTCCGGCCATGCAACCCGAGGTCGACCACGTCGCCGTTCGCAAGGCCATGCCGCGCGGCTGTGTCGGGGCTGATCAGGGCTGCGTTATCCCAGGTGAGCTTGGTGAAGGGCTTCGGAAGCTCTTGGAGCCACGCGTTGTTGTTGAAGCGGCCATCCCAGACCGAGGGATCGGGGCGAAAGGCGATCTCGAGGCGCGGGTCCGCCATGCGGGGCGGGGGAAGGGAGGCGATCGCCCCCACGTTCAAGGTCACGGCCTCAGAGGGAAGCGCGCTGCCGGGGACCACCCCCGAGCTGAGTATGCCCTCCCAGGCCGTCCCATGGTCCCTCACCCGGCTCGGGACGTGGCGGGCTCGAATCAGGTCGTGGGCCGCCTCGTCGGGGCGATCGTTCAGGACGGAAAGGACGTCGTGGCGGGACTTTCCACCATAGAGGGGCGCGATCAGAGGCTGCACGACCGTGGTCGTACCGTCGAACGCCCGAGCATCGCTCCAGCCCTCGAGACAGTGAACCTCGGGCAGGTGCCAGGTACACCGGTGGCCCGTCTCGTCCCGATACAACCCGAGGTGGACGCTGAAAGGCACTTGGGCGAGGGCCTCGCTAAATTCCAGGTCGGCTGGGGCCGTGTAGACAGGATTGGCCCCGAGGATGATCACGGTATCGACCTCGCCCGCCCGCATCTCGGCGGTGACCCGCTGCAGGTCGGTGAATGGGTCTGCGAGCAGGATGACCGGGGCGGCATAGGTGAGCGTATGACCAGCATTTCCCAGGACGTGGTTGATCGCGTAGCCGAGGGCCTGCACGACGGGGCCGTCGGCCGGGCCGGTCAACACCGCGCCCTTCCCACGATGGGCCACCAGATCTCGGGCGGCCGCGTCTAGCCAGCGGGTCGGAAGCCCAGTTTCCGACGCCGGGGGAAGCGGCACCCCGACCCGCCTTGCCAGCGCCCAGGCGACGGCCTCCAGCTGGCTCGGGCGGATGGCCACGCGATGGTCGGCCATGGCACCGTCCAGGGTCGGCGTGCACTCGGCCGTGTACAGGCGGTTCATTCGGTCGGCCCGGACTCCCGGCAGACGTCGCTCTGAGAAAGCCCTGGCAAGGGCCAACTTGGCCGGGCCCCAGGTCAGAAAATCGGCGTCGAGCGAGACCACGACATCGGCCCTGGCCAGGTCAAAGCGCGGAAGGACTTCCCGACCGAAGGCAAGCCGAGCCCCGGCGGTCGATGGGGTTTGCGGGGCCGACTCGAACTGAATCCAGCGGGCGGCCGGGAAGTGTTTCAGGAGGTCGTCGATCTGGGCGACCAGGGTCGGCGAACTGATGGGCTCCGTGATGAGACGTAGACCAGCCCCACCGCTTTTCCGCAAGGTCTTCAGGCGATCGCGCACAGCGGCAACGAACGAGTCCCAGGTCCCCACGACCCCGCGGCGCATCGGAACCTGGGAGCGGTCCGGATCGTAGAGGTCCAGGATCGTGGCCTGCATGTAGGGGTCGGTCCCGCCCAGACTTGCCGGATGGTCGGGGTTGCCCTCGATCTTGGTGGGCCGCCCCGCGTGACTCTCGACCAGGGTCCCGAAGGCATAGCCCCCCTGGGTCATGGCCGTCGCGAAGAAGAGGGGCTGGCCGGGAACGACCTCTTCCGGAGATCGGACGTAGGGCACCAGCTTCTCGGCGGGAACGACGACGCAGCCCGAAAGCCCCGCGAGGGCCGCGGAGGCGCCCATCACTCGCAGGAAGCGGCGCCGGCTGATCGGGGTATCGAGCGGCTCCTCACGCATGGCTTCCTCTAACGGTGGCAGGTGTAACAGTCCGAGATCCGCGAGACCTGGATGTGGTAGCGCCGGATGAGTTCCTGACCTAGCCGCTCCTGTTCGGGGGGGCGGCGGTATTGCAGGTCGAAGACCGTCTCACGGGGCTGCAAGAAGTGTTCGGGAGAGCGGTGGCACGCGAGGCAGAAGTCCATCCTGAGGGTCCGGGCCTTCCACATGAGCGGCATCTCGTCGACCCGGCCGTGGCAACTGACGCAACCCACACCCTTTTGGACGTGGATGCCGTGGTTGAAGTAGACGTAGTCCGGCAGGTGGCTGACGAAACTCCAGACGAGCGGGGTACCGGTGTGGAAGCTGGCGCGGACAGGCTCGAGCATCGGCGCGTCCCGCCAGATCTGCGAGTGGCAGGTCATGCAGGTGTGCGTCGACGGCATGCCGGCAAAGGAGGAGGTCTCGACTGAGGTGTGGCAGTAGCGGCAATCCAGCCCCAGACCCCCGACATGGTGACGGTGACTGAAAGGCATGGGCTGGGGAATCGGCGTCCGTTGCCTCGTGAAGAAGGGCGAGGCGTTGAGGCCATAGAGAATGAGCACGGCCACTGCGACTGTCCCCATGCCGCCGAACAGGGTGGCTCTGGCGATCGCATTGGCGCTCTTGCCGAACAGTTGGGGCATGGACGGGCTCGTGGTTCATCTCGGCGGCACCCGCAACGACTTGACCAAACTTTATGAGCCAATGTTAAGACTGGCCGCTCTCGCTTGTCAAACGAGAAGGGCTCGTAGAGGCGCCGGGTCCCGCTGGCGCCGTCACGGTCCCGTTGGAACCCTGCATGCCGAAGGCCGAGGGGGCCTCCCCCCGTCGAATGGGTCAACGCGCTTCGGCCAGAACGGCAAAGCCCCGAGGCTTGCTCGGGGCTCAGCGGAGGCGGTGGGATTCGAACCCACGGGGGCTGTGACACCCCGCTTGTTTTCAAGACAAGAGCCTTAAACCACTCGGCCACACCTCCGGGGACGCCGTCTCCATCTTAGCAGCGGGCGATCCCCTTGGGCAATGGGTCCTCCGGTCCCGGGATTCCGGGCCTTGGGCCCGCATGATACGATCGAACATTCCCCTCCGCCGGGAAGCCCTCGTCCGCCCATGAGGACCGCCCGCCACCGGAAAGTATCGCCATGACCCTGTTCGACCTAAGCCGACCGTGCGAGACCCTCGCCATCGTTGGCACGGCCAAGAATGTCGGCAAGACCACCTGCCTCAACCACCTGATCGCTCAGGTCGAGGGGCTGGGTCACCGCATGGGGCTCACCTCCGTGGGGCGGGACGGCGAGGACATCGACGTCTTGACCGATCGCCCCAAGCCCCGCATCACCCCACCCCCGGGGACCTTGGTCGCCACCTCCCTCACCTCGGCCCGCCGCTCGCAGGCCCGGCTGCGCGAGGTCGGCCCCACCCCGTTCCGGACGGCCCTCGGACCCGTGGGGCTCTACGAGGTTCTGAGCCCGGGTTCGGTCGAGGTGGCGGGCCCGGTGACGGTCGAGGAGACCGTCGCCCTCATCCGGATGCTCAAAGACCACGGGGCGCGCCACGTCTTCGTGGACGGCGCCCTCGATCGCCGCGCCTCCGCCTCCTCCGCAGTGGCCGACGGGGTCATCCTGGCCACCGGGCTTGCGCTCGCGGACGACCCTGGCGAGGTCGCACGGCGAACGGCCACGCAGGTGGATTGGCTGACGTTGCCGGCCGCCCCTCCGGAGTCGATGGCGTCCGTCCCGGGCGCATGGCGCGCGTCCGGCGAGTTCGTCACGTGGTCCGGCGGCTCGCTGGTCCACCAGGGCGAGGCCCTCGCTGGATGGCTTCCGGAGGACACGACCGCGCTGGTCCTGACGGGGGCCTTCACGGACGATATGGCGCGCCGGTTGGCGCCTCGTCCCGGACTCACCGTCATCGTCCCCGATGGCACCCACCTCCTGCTTGACGAACGTACCTTCGACGGGCTGCGGGCCCGGGGCTGGCGCTTCGAGGCGGCGCGACCCATCCGGCTAATCGCCGTCACGCTCAACCCAACGAGCCCGACCGGCGCGACCACGGACGCTCGGGCCTTCCGAATGGCCATGGGCGATCGCCTCGCCCCTATTCCCGTCTTCGACCTTCACCTGGAGAGCAACGCCGCTCCCATCCACTAAACAAGGGGGTTCCCATGCACCTCGACCTCGATACGGCCAAGATCGCCCACGCCCGCGACCTCGCGCGGGACATCGCCGAGCCCATGCTGAGCTACTTCCGCAGCCACTCGACCGTCAGCACGGAGCGGGCCGTCCTCCGCCTGTTCGGCGTGGATGGAATCGACGAGGACGAGGTGCCCTGGCCCAACCGAGCCGTCGAGGCCCTCAAGGAGCGAAACCTGCTCGGCCGGGGCGCGACCTACTGGCTCGCGTTCGCCTGCCTGCAGACGGGGCGATCGCCCCAGGAGGCGGCCGAGGCGATCGCCCATGGCGCCGTCGACTTCGCGGCCGACGTCCCCGAAGTGCGGGTCCGCGAGTGGGCCGAGCAGCGCAGCCAGGCGATCCTGGACGAACTGCTCGCCAGCCGTCGGGACCGGGAGATGAACCACAAGGCCCGCCTCGGGGTGGGCCCCAAGCCCTACAAGTACCTGATCGTGGCGACCGGCAACATCTTCGAGGATGTGCCCCAGGCCGTCGCGGCCGCCCGGGCCGGGGCCGACATCATCGCGGTCATCCGCTCGACCGGCCAGAGCCTGATCGACTTCGTCCCCTACGGGACCACGACCGAGGGCACGGGCGGCACCTACGCGACTGGCGCCAACTTCGCCCTCATGCGCCAGGCGCTGGACGAGGTCGGAGAGGAGCTCGGCCGCTACATCAGCCTGACCAACTACGCGTCGGGCCTGTGCATGCCCGAGATCACCGTGCTCGCTGCGCAGCACGGCCTCGACATGCTCTTGAACGACGCCATGTACGGCATCCTGTTCCGGGACATCAACATCTACCGGACCCTGTGCGACCAGTACTTCTCGCGTCTGGTTTGCGGGGCCTGCCGGCTCGTCATCAACACCGGCGAGGACAATTACCTGACGACCGCCGACGCCTACGAGCAGGGCCACACCGTGCTCGCGAGCCAGTTCATCAACGAGCGGTTCGCGGCGGCAGCCGGCATGACCCCCGACCTCATGGGCCTGGGCCACGCCTTCGAGATGAACCCGCGCACCCCGGACGGCCTCCTCTACGAGATCGCCGTCGCCCAGCTCGTGCGGCAGGTCTTCCCGGACGCCCCCCTCAAGTACATGCCGCCCACCAAGCACATCACGGGCGACATCTTCCAGGCCTATGCCCACAACACCCTGTTCAACCTGGTGTCGGTCCTGACCGACCAGGAGATCCACCTGCTCGGCATTCTCACCGAGGCCATCCACACGCCGTTCGCGAGCGATCGCCACCTCGCCCTCAAGAACGCCGACTACGTCTTCAACTACGCCCGGCACATGGGGCAGGACCTCGACTGGAAGCCCGACGGGATCGTGGCCACCCGTGCGCGCCGGGTGCTCGACGAAGCCGTCGAGCTGCTCGAGAAGGTCCATGCCGACGGGCTGGTGACGGCCATCGGGCGCGGCGAGTTCGCGGACGTCAAGCGGGCGCCGGACGGCGGCAAGGGGCTATCGGGCGTCTTCGAGCGATCCCCCGACTACTTCAATCCGGTCATGACCCGGCTGGAAACCCTGAACCGCGTCTCGGCGATCGCCCACGCCTAGGAGAGCCCCATGACGACGAACACCTACCCCAAGGCCCCCAACCTCCACAACCTCCGGCCCTACGGGGATACGCTGGACGACGGCAAGGTACAGCTCAGCTTCACCCTGCCGGTGCCGGCGGGCCCCGAGGCCTACGAGGCCGCGAAGCGCCTGGCCCTGCAGATGGGGCTCCAGGACCCCTCGGTCGTCTCGATGGAGGCCGTCGGGGCCACCATGAGCTTCTTCATCGTCTACGCCGCCTGCGTGCGCGGGGTGGACTTCACGACCATCCACGTGCCCCGCTCGGACTACGAGGCGATGGACATGGAGGCGATCGACGCCCTGATCGATCGGGAGCTGGGCCGTCCCATCACCGTGATCGGGGCATGCACCGGTACCGACGCCCATACCGTCGGCATCGACGCCATCATGAACATGAAGGGCTACAACGGCCACTACGGCCTCGAGCGCTACCGGATGGTCAACGCCGTCAACATGGGGGCGCAGGTCCCGAACGAGGTGCTGGTGGCTCGGGCGATCGCCGAGGACGCCGACGCCATCCTGGTTTCCCAGGTCGTCACCCAGAAGAACCTGCACGTCATGACCCTGACCAACCTGGTCGAGATCCTGGAGGCCGAAGGGGTGCGGCGGCGCTTCGTCGTGGCCGTGGGCGGTCCCCGCATCACGCACGACCTCGCGACCGAGCTCGGCTTCGACGCCGGTTTCGGGGTGGGGTGCTATGCCGAGGACGTGGCCGCCTTCGTCGTCCAGGAGCTGATCCGCAGGCGATCAGTCGGGGCCTAGAGCCCGAAGAAGTGGGCGGCGCCGCTGAAGAAATGGCCCACCTTGTGAGCGGCGCTGGAGAAAAAGTGCCCCACGCTGTGGGCCACCTTGCTTGCCGTGCCGCTCGCGAAGAAGCTCCAGACCCCGCTCGCGATGCCCGCGATGCCGGCGGCCATGAACAGGGCGGCGTCGACCGGGGGAGGGGTCAGGAAGCCCGCGACCGCAAGCCCCGCCGCCGCGGTCGTGAGGGCCGCCGTTCCCGTCTTCTCGACCTTCTGCTGGGTGGTGGCCCTGGGGTTGCTCCAGACGTCGATCGCGCACTTGATGTCGAAGGCCGCGAGCGGCACGTTGAGCAGCGGAGCGACGCGCCCGATCCGTCCGGCCCAGGCCAGCGTCTTGCCCCATCGGCCACCGAGCTGAGCGGCATCCTCGATCACGGTCGGCATGTTGCCGCCGGTCTCGACCGTCCGGCCGAAGGCCGAGGAGAACGCCCGAATTGGCCCGGCCCCACCGGCCCGAGCGGCCTGGTAAAAGCCGAACAGCCCCTTGTTTTCCGAGACCGCGTTAGCGGCCTGCGACACGTTGCGGCCTGCGATGCGCTGCAGGAAGAACATGGCCTTCTGGCTCTTGATCTGCCCGAAGGTCCGGGCCAGAGCCGATCCCGTGGCCGCCCGCAGCGATTGGAACTGGCCCCGCACGAAGTTGAAGGCCTTACCATCCTTGCGAGCCGCGTTCAAGGCCGAGGCAAACCCCTTGACGTCGTTCGCCTTGTCCACGATGGCGTGGCCGCCGTATAACAGGCCCTGGATGTTCCCCACGATGGCCTTGGGGCTCGCGACCAGGCCGTTGAGGGCGTTGCCGACGAAGGCGAGGAAGCCACCGGCGCGGGCCGCGTTCTTTTCTGCCCGCTTGGCCTGCGGAGTGGCCATCGCCTGCCGGACCTCGACCCGCATATTGTGCATGGCCGGTGCGGTTGTCTGGGTGTAGGTCTCGTGAAGGCCGTCCCAGACAGGGTGTGCGTCCCCTTGCTCGCGCAGGGCCTTGACCCGCTGGGCCAGGGTCGAATGGTCCGGCGTGACCGGAACGAGGCCGGGGCGGGTCCGGAGCTGGTCCTCCTCGCCGGTGCGGCGCGGCCGGCTCGGATCCGGAGTGGGGGTGGGCACCGGCTGCGGGGACACCTCGCCGGTCGCGGACCGCGTGGGCAACGGGCTCGTCGTGGGACTGGACTGGTTGCTGACGCCGCTCATGCCGCCTCCCTCTCGCTTCTCTTCTTGTTCCGCGGCGGGTGGGGGTCCTGACGTTAATTAGGTCGCGAGACCGTCAAATGTTTGTTTGGAGTTCATTAACCAGCATCCCCCGGGGGCCGGGGCGCAACTTGCTGCGCCAGCGGGGATCGGTCAAAATGGGGGAAAGGAGCGAACGATGGCCCATCCCGTCATCTTGACCTGCTGCCCGGTCGGCGCCGAAGTCACCCGCGCCCAGCACCCCCGGTTCCCTTACACTCCAGCCGAGATCGCGCGGGAGTCGATCGCCGCCGCCCACGCCGGCGCCGCCATCATCCACCTGCACGTCCGCGAGGCCGACGGCACTCCGAGCCAGAGCCCCACCGTCTTCGCCGAGACCATCCGCCTGATCCAGGCCGAGGTCGATCCGATCATCCAGATCTCGACCGGCGGGGCCGTCACGGCGAGCGAGGACGAGCGGCTGTTACCCGTCCGCGAGCTCGTGCCGGCCCCCGAGATGGCCTCCCTGACGATGGGCACCGTCAACTTCGGCGACGACGTCTTCTGGAACCCGCCGTCGCTCATCGAGACCTTCGCCGGCGAGTTCCAGAAGCGTCGGATCAAGCCGGAGCTCGAGATCTTCGAACCCGGGATGATCGCCGCGGCCCTGCGCCTGCAAAAGAAGGGGCTGCTCTCCGACCCGCTGCACTTCGACTTCGTCTTGGGCGTGCCCGGCGCGTCTCCCGGCACGGTCAAGGCCCTGCTCCACATGGTCGAGCAGATTCCCGCAGACGCGACCTGGACCGTCGCCGGCATCGGGGCCGCCGAGCTCAACCTGGGCCTCGTCGCCCTCGCTCTGGGCGGCCACGTGCGGGTCGGCTTCGAAGACAACCTGTACTACCGCAAGGGCGAGATTGCCGAGTCCAACGCCCAGCTGGTCGCGAGGATGGCCCGCCTGGCCACAGAGGCCAACCGGCCGGTCGCGACCCCGGACGAGGCCCGCGCCCTGCTCAAGATGCCCGTCAGGAGCCGTGTATGACCGAATCGGTCGTCGTCGCCACCAACCCCTTCGGTACCCACCGGGTTCTGCGTCCCCAGGGAGCCTTGCCCTATGCGGCCGAACGCCTGGACGTCTCGGCCCCGGTGCGCGAGACCGAGGTCATGCTCGAGGTCGAGGCTCTCAACGTGGATTCGGCCTCGTTCACGCAGCTCGCCCAGGAGGTCGGGCGGGACGAGGCCCGGTTGCGCGAACGCGTGCTGGGCATCGTCTCCGAGCGGGGCAAGATGCACAACCCCGTCACCGGTTCGGGCGGCGTCCTGATCGGACGGGTGGCCGCCGTTGGGGCGGGCCGCCGGGACGGGTTGCGGGTGGGCGATCGCCTCGTCACCCTCGTCTCCCTGACCACCACCCCGCTCGCCCTGGACGAGATCGGGACGATCAACTGGAATTCCCACCAGATCCGGGTCAAGGGCCGGGCCTTCCTCTTCGAGCGCAGCCTCTACGCCAAGCTGCCCGACGACCTCCCCGAGTCGCTCGCCATGTCCGTGCTGGACGTGTGCGGGGCACCGGCCCAGACTGCGCGCCTGGTCCAGCCAGGCATGACGGTCGTCGTGCTGGGGGCTGCGGGCAAGAGCGGCCTGCTCTGCTCGTGGGTCGCCGCCCAGCAGGTGGGGCCCACCGGACGGGTCATCGGCATCGTCCCGACCGCGGGGCAGGCCGAGTTCCTCGAGACGATGCCCCAGCCCCTGACCGTCCTCAAGGGGGACGCCCTCGACCCCGTGAGCACCTACGAGCTCGTGGGGGAGGCGACGGGCGGGACCTGGGCCGACCTGGTCATCAACTGCGTGAACGTGCCGAACACCGAGATGGCCAGCATCCTCGCCTGCCGCAACCACGGCCGCGTGTATTTCTTCAGCATGGCCACCTCGTTCCAGGGAGCGGCCCTGGGCGCCGAGAGCGTCGGCCAGGACGTGGAACTGTTGATCGGCAACGGATACGCCGAAGGCCATGCCGACTACGCCTTGGACCTGGTTCGGCAGAATCCGGCGCTCCGGGCGATGATCGAGCAAGTGGCCCGCGGCTGACAAGGACGAGGCGATGAAAGAGCTGACCCGACCCATGGAACCGACGGCCAAGGAAAAACTGGCGGACCTCGAGCGGCGCCGCGCCGAGACCCTCGTGGGGGGCGGCCCCGAGGCCATCGACAAGCAGCACGATCGCGGCAAGCTCACCGCTCGCGAGCGGATCGACCTCTTGCTCGATCCGGGCAGCTTCGTCGAGACCGACCGGTTCCGAACCCACCGCTGCTACAACTTCGGCATGGAGCAGAAGAAGGTTGCCGGCGACGGCGTCGTGACCGGCTACGGCAAGATCGACGGTCGCCTGGTCTACGTCTTCTCGCAGGACTTCACGGTCTGGGGCGGCAGCCTCGGAGAGGTGCACGCCGAGAAGATTTGCAAGATCATGGACCTGGCCGTGAAGACCGGGGCACCCGTGATCGGGCTCAACGACTCCGGAGGGGCCCGTATCCAGGAGGGCGTGGAGAGTCTCGCCGGCTACGCCGAGATCTTCTATCGCAACGTGCAGGCCTCGGGCGTCGTCCCGCAGATCTCGGTCGTCATGGGCCCCTGTGCAGGTGGCGCCGTCTATTCGCCGGCCATGACCGACTTCATCGCTATGGTCCAGGACACCAGCTACATGTTCATCACCGGCCCGGACATCGTGAAGACGGTGACGGGTGAGGAGATCACCCAGGAAGAGCTCGGCGGGGCGGGGGTCCACAACCGCACGAGCGGCGTAGCCCACCTCATGTACCCCTCGGAAGAGGACTGCCTCGACCACGTCCGCTACCTGCTCTCGTTCCTGCCCTCCAACAACCTGGAAACTCCGCCAGTCATGCCGACCGACGATCCTATCGATCGCTGCGAGGACCAGCTCCGCTCGATCGTGCCCGATCAGCCCAATCGTCCGTACGACATGAAGGAGCTCTTGGCCCTGGTCGTGGACGACGGCGACCTGTTCGAGATCCAGCCCCACTTCGCCCCCAACCTGATCACGACCTTCGCGCGGCTGGGCGGGCACACTGTGGGCATCGTGGCCAACCAGCCCAAGGATCTCGCGGGGACGCTCGACATCAACGCGTCGGTCAAGGGGGCGCGCTTCGTGCGCGTCTGCGACGCCTTCAACATCCCGATCGTGACCTTCGAGGACGTGCCCGGCTACTTCCCTGGCAAGCAGCAGGAGTACGGCGGCATCATCCGGCACGGCGCCAAGCTGCTCTATGCCTACTGCGAGGCGACCGTCCCGAAGATCACGGTGATCACCCGCAAGGCCTACGGCGGGGCCTACGACGTGCTCGGCTCCAAGCATGTCCGGACCGATATCAACCTGGCCTGGCCTACGGCCGAGATCGCCGTCATGGGCGCCGAGGGAGCGACCAACCTCCTCTACCGGCGGGAGCTCGCCCGGGATCCGGGCCGACGCGACGAGCTGGTGGCCGAGTACCGGGAGCGCTTCGCGAACCCCTACGTCGCCGCCGAGCGCGGCTTCTTGGACGACGTGATCGATCCGGCCGAGACCCGCCCCCAGTTGATCCGCGCCCTCGAAACCCTGCGCAACAAGCGGGTCGAGCGCCCCCACCGCAAGCATGGAAACATTCCGCTCTAGCAACATGGCAACAGAGAAACAGATCGCGGCGATCGCCGCCTCCCTCTCGCTCTACCTCGACCGCCCGGTCGAGGTCCGGGTGAGCGATCCCGAGAGCCCGTGGGCGATCGCCTCGCACCTGGAGGCGGTCGGGCGGGCGGAGGGCTTGGCGGTGCCCGGCGATCTGGGCCGCAAGGTTTCCTTGCCATGATCGACAAAGAGCTTTAAGGAAGATTTGACGGGGCGATCGCCCGACTCGGGAATAAGATCGGGTGGACGGATCGCCTCTTTACGGACCAAGGGAGGTCAACCATGAGCGGCATTAGCTCGACATCCTTCTCCAACCCCAGCTACCTGTACCAGACCCAGATCGCGGGTCAGGTCTCGTCGATGCTCGGCTCCACGAGCTCCTCGGTGACTTCGTTGTTGCCGACCACGCCCTCGACACCGACGTCCAGCTTCAGCGGCGTCACCAGCGTCGACCAGGCCGCCCAGCTCATGAACGCGAGCTACGGCGGGCAGACAGTCAACCTGCTGGCCTAGAACGGGTAACGGCGAGGCTTGCGACTGTCAAGTTGGCCAGTCCTCGCCACCCTCTTGCTGATCACGCCTCCGGCCATGGCCGGAGAAGCGACCGTCTCGATCGGATCCGAGGACTACGGATGGATCCAGTCCTCGCGGGGCGCGCGCCCGATTGTGATTGCGGCCCCCCATGGGGGCTATGACCTCAACACCGAGCAGATTGCCCGCCTGGTCGCCCGGAGGCTCGAGGCCTCTTGCCTCGTGGCGCTACGCTTCCGCAGTTCCACCCATCCGATCAACGTCAACCGCCCCACGGAGGGAGTCGACCTGCCGGCCGCTCAGGAAGTCGTGACCCCGCGCGCGACGGCCGTCTACGAGGCCTACCGAGCTGTCGAGCAGGACCTCGCCAGCCCATCGCTGCGCCTCTACGTCGAGGTCCACGGCAACCATCGGCCCCGGAGCGCCGGGCGGCTGGAGGTGGCGACCCAGGGCTTCGGACTCGCCGAGGCTGCCCTTCTGAAGTCCCGCTACGCCGAGCTCGGTCCCGAGTTGCCTCCCGTCGACGTCGAGCCCGTGGACCCCATCTACTTCACGGCTTCGGCCGCAAAGCGGTACGGCATCCTCAAGGGGATGCCGCGGGCCCTGCACATCGAGGTGCCCGCCGGGTTGCGGGAGGATCCTGCCGCCTGGGACCTTGCGGCGGAGGCGATCGCCACCCTGGTCGAGGTGGCGGCCAAGCAATCCGGGGTGGATTAGCGCGCCGTTGCTCACTCCCATGGCGTTGCCCCGATCGGTATGGTAGGATGACGCAGCTTTCGCCGCGTAATTCGCTTGCCTGAACCTGTGCAGGTCATCTGAGCAAGCGACCCCCTGCGCCGCGGGAACAAACTCACGCTTGTTGCGTTCCATTCAGTGGGGGCGCCCCTAAGGGGGGGTGCCGCTTCACGCATCGACGGAGGATGCCTGCGACATGATTGTCGTCGAACACCTGACCAAGCGGTATGCCGCCCGCCCGGTGGTCCAGGACGTGACCTTCCACGTCAAGAAAGGCGAGATCGTCGGCTTTCTGGGCCCCAACGGCGCCGGCAAATCGACCACGATGAAGATGCTCACCGGCTACCTGACACCCTCCGCCGGCAAGGTGACCATCGGGAACTTCGAGATGGCCGCCGATCCCATCAAGGCCAAGTCCCTGATGGGCTACATGCCGGAGAACCCGCCCCTCTACCCCGAGATGAGCGTCCGCGACTACCTGACGTTCATCGCGCGCCTGCGTGGCGTCGACGGGATGAAGGTGCGCCAGGCGGTGGATGACGCCATCACCAAGTGTTGGCTAACCGAGGTGCCCAAGAAGCTAATCGGGCACCTGTCCAAGGGGTTCCAGCAGCGGGTCGGCCTCGCCCAGGCCCTCATTCACAACCCGCCGGTGCTCATCCTCGACGAGCCGACCAACGGCCTCGACCCCAAGCAGATCATCCAGATCCGCGAGCTCATCAAGGGCTTCGCCAACGACCACACGGTCATCCTGAGCACCCACATCCTGCCCGAGGTCCAGAACACCTGTCAGCGCGTGCTGATCATCAACGGCGGCAAGATCGTGGCCGAGGGGGCGCCCGAGGCGCTCGAGTCGCAGCTGCGCGGCGGCAGCCGGATCCACGCCGAGGTGCGCGGGCCGCTCAAGGCGGTCGAGGACCGGCTCTCCTCACTGAATGGCGTGCGCCGCTTCGAGGTCAAGCCGCGCCAGGATGCGGGTGAGGTGGTCTCGGTGACCGTCGAGACGGGCTCTGAGATCGACCTGCGCGAACGGATCGCGTCCGAGGTCGTGGGCGCGGGCTGGGGCCTGGTCGAGCTGCGCAGCGTCGGCCTCTCGCTCGAAGAGATCTTCTTGAAGTTGACCACCACCGACAGCGCGGCCCAGCCGGCCGCGCCGCAACCGACGGAGGCCATCGTTCATGGGTAAGGTACTGGCCATTGCCGGGCGCGAGCTGCGCTCCTACTTCGTCTCCCCGCTCGCCTGGGTGGTCGGCGCCCTATTCCTCTTGGTGTCGAGCTACCTCTTCTCCTTGATCCTGTTCAGCTCCCGAGAGGCGAGCCTGCGTGGGCTGTTCGAGAACCTCGCCGTTGTCTTCCTGCTCATCACCCCGGCCCTCACCATGCGGCTGCTGGCCGAAGAGCGCTCGCGCGGCACAATCGAGCTCCTAATGACGGCCCCGGTGCGAGACCGTGACATTGTGATCGGCAAGTACCTGGCGGTCTGCCTGTACCTGTTGTTCCTGCTGGTGTTGACGGGCATCTACCCGGTCACCCTCGCCCTCATCGGCAAACCCGACTGGATGCCCATCATCGCGGGCTATGCCGGCGTGTTTCTGCTCGGGGCCTCGTTCCTGGCTGTGGGCCTCATGGCAAGCTCGTGGACCAACAACGTGGTCATCTCGGCCCTCGCCACCTTCGGGATCTCGCTGGTCATCTGGCTGTTGCCCTCGTCGCAGAGCGTCTTCGGGCAGCAGGTCGGGCAGGTGCTCGAGTACTGCTCGGTCATCACCCACCAGCAGAACATGGGCCGTGGCGTCATCGACACGACGGACGTGTTGTTCTACGGGTCCTTCATCTTCGTGTGCCTCTTCCTGACCATCCGGTCGGTTGAAGTCTATCGCTGGAGGTAGCATGTCGGCCCCCACTCCTAACCAACCGAACGACAACAAGGGCCTCGACTGGGCCATCACGATCGTGGGTTTCCTGGCGATCGCCCTTCTAGCCGGCGCCCTCGTCTCCTCGTACTTCCCCAAGATGCCGCCCACGGCCATCCTGGCTATGCGCTACGCCGGCTTCGTCTGCATCGGCCTGTTCGCCCTGGGCTCGATCGTCCAGAACTGGCAGTTCTTGACCGACATGTCCCGGAGCCGGACGACCCAGAACGGAGCCAACTCGCTCGTCCTGACAGTGGCCGTGATTGCCATCGTCGTCGTCCTCAACTGGCTGGGCACCCGCTACCACACGCGGCTCGACATGACGAGCAACGCCCAATTCACCCTGTCGCCTCAGAGCAAGAAGATCGCGAGCGGGCTCAAGAACGACCTCAAGCTCACGGCCTTCATCGGCGGCAACGACCAGCAAGGGCGCCAGCTCAAGGACCTCATGGCGGAGTACGGCTACGTCACCCAGCACCTCAAGCTGGAAACGATCGATCCCGAACGGGAGCCCGGCAAGGTCCGGATGTTCTTCCAGGCCCACCCCAACGCCTCTCAGCGGCGCAACGTCCTCATGATCGAGGACCCCAAGGGCCATCTCACCGAGGCCCAGGGGGTCTCCGAGCAGGACGTCACGGCGGCCCTCCTCAAAGCGACCCAGGACAAGCAGAAGACCGTCTACTTCCTGCAGGGCCACGGCGAGTCCGATCCGGAGGGCTTCCAGCAAGACGGCTACAGCCAGATCAAGCAGAGCCTCGAGAAGCAGAACTACGTGGTCAAGAAGCTCTCGCTCTTCACCAGCAAGAACGTCATTCCGACGGATTGCGACGTGCTGATCGAGGCCGGCGCCCGCAAGACCTTGCCGCCTGACGAGGTGAAGGCCGTGACGGCCTACGTCCACAACGGCGGGAAGCTCGGCGTCTTCCTCAACCCGGACGTCACGGTCGGCCTGGAAGACCTGTTGGCCGAGGAAGGCATTCAGGTTCAAAACGACCTCGCCGTCGATCCCGGGTTCCACCTGGGCAACGACGCGGCCGTCGTGGTCGTGCAGAGCTATCCTTCCAACGCCGTGACGGACGGCCTTCAGCCGACCATCTTCCCGGCGGCCCGCTCGCTGGTTGTCGCGGACAAGACCCCGGCCAACGTGGCGCTCACGAGCCTGATCGAGACCAGCAACCAGAGCTTCTCCAAGCGCAACCTGAGGGACAACCGGCCCGAGTTCAACCCGTCGGTCGACAAGAAGGGCCCATTGAAGCTGGCGCTCATGGCCAACGTCTCGGCCTCGGGCTCGGTCAAGGCCGACCGGATCCTGGCCGTCGGCAACGCGAACTTCGTTGCGAATGCCTTCTCGCAGGCCTACGGCAACCCTGACTTCTTCCTGAACGGGGTGAACTGGCTCGCTGAGCAGGACAACCTGGTGTCGATCGCACCCAAGAACGCCGAGCAGCGCACCGTCTTCCTGACGGGACAGCAGCAGGGTACGATCTTCTGGGGCACCGTCGGCGGGGCTCCGGCGGCCATGCTGCTCGCGGGCGGCTTCGTGTGGTGGCGGAGGAGGCGGTCCTGATGAACTGGAAGGGAACCGCCGCTCTGGTCGCCGTCGCGGCCGCCCTGGGGGGCTACGCCTACTTCGTCGAATCCAAGAAGGACGCGCCCCCGTCGGTCGACACCCAGGAGGTCCAGCTCTGGGACACCAAGAAGGACACGACCCTGGACCGGCTTCTGGTCGAGGACCTGGCGGCGAGCAAGTCAGCCGAGTACACCAAGGTGGCCAGTGACTGGCACTACGCCCCCAAGGCCACCGACTCGCTCGACAGCTTCAACTGGACGAGCCCGTACGACAACCTGGCGACCCTCACGGCGAGCCGGAAGGTCGAGGACAATCCAAAGAACCTGGCCGATTACGGGCTCGACAAGCCAACCATGACGATCCACCTGGGCACCAAGGCCAAGCCGGACCTGTACCGGGTGCTCGTGGGCGGCAAGAGCCCGCTGGACTCGGCCGCGTACTACGCGCGCATCAACGACGACCCGGCCGTCTACGAAATCACGTCGTACAAGGTCGAAGGCTGGCAACGGCTGGTGAGTTCGCCACCGATCGCCAAGCCGACCCCGACCCCCATGCCGGCTCCCAAGGCCAGCGCGGCTGCCAAGAAGTAAACCGGACCTGCAGGGCCGGTCTCCCGAGACAAGGGAGACCGGCCCTTGGGCTATAATCGCTCGGGGGAGCGAGAGGAGGGCCCATGTCCTTACTGGATGGACTCGGCAGCTTTTTCCAGGGCCCCCTGAACTGGGTGACGGGCAAGCCCTCGTCGCCGGGGTCCCCCCCGACCGAATCGCTGCCCCAGCGGATCGCGGATAGCCTGGAGCTCGCGCACCAGCACGTCGAGCTGGGCCTCAGCGACCTCGTGGACCGCGTGCGCTCCACCAAACCCCCGCAGGGCCCTTTCCCGTCGATGGCCTCGTTGCAGGCCAAGTTCCCTGAAGCCGGCCTCCCGGACCGGATGGTGGGGACGACCATCGACAACCAGCTCTTGAATCAGCCAGGCACCGATCCCGACCAGCTGATGGCCAAGGTGGCGGCCATGGGCTTCAACACGGTCCGGCTGGGAGCCTACTGGGACGAGATGCAGGCCAAGGGTCCCGGCGAGACCGACTTCTCGAAGCTTCAAGCTCTGCTGGACGCAGCAGAGCGCCACCACGTCCGGGTCGTCCTCACGGTGGGGGCCAAGGGGCCCAACTGGCCGGAGTTTCACGTTCCCAAGTGGGCCGAGCCACCGGCTGGCCGGCATCCGAGCAACGATGCGACTTTCCGGGGGCGTTCCGAGGCCTTCGTGCGGGCCGTGGCCGAGCACTTCAAGGATCATCCGGCGATCGCCATGTGGCAGGTCGAGAACGAACCCTTCGACCCATCGGGTCCCAAGCAGCGAGACCTCAGCACGTCCATGGTGTCCGACGAGATCCAGATCCTGCGCCAGGCCGACGGGCACCGCCGGCCGGTCATGATCAACTGCTGGTCGGATGGCGATCGCAAGGGCCAGATCGACCATGCCTTCGCCCTGGCCGATCTGGTGGGCCTCGACGTGTACCGCAACACCGGAGGGGCAGGGCCCCTGGGGTCCGAGGCCCGGACCACGGCCATCCCCGCCTATGCCCTCGAACTGGCCAAGAAGACCGGGAAACCGGCCGTCATCGCCGAGTTGCAGGCCGATGATTGGGGCCGCTACCGCGCCAATGGCCAGGACGTGACCGACCTCACCCACCACCTCGAACGGATGGGATACGAAAACGTCCTGTTCTGGCGCCTCGACCAGAACGTGGCTGACGAGAAGAAAGGGGACGACGGCCTCACCCGCACGGAGACTCGGCTCGCCGAGGAATTGCGGAACGGCCGGTCCAACCGGGATTGAGCCAGGCCGGAAACGGGTAAGGACTGCTGAAGAAGCGGTAAGTCGGTTTCCGGAAGCGAGGACATGACGGCGCGCACCCTGGTCGGCCCCCTGTTGACCCTTGGCCTGCTCACTGGCCTGACGGGCTGCATCGGCCCCGTCGAGCAGTTGATCGATTCCCGCTGGGCGTCCAACCTGCCGGACGATCCGCTGGGGGGCGCCATTCCCCACACCAAGTTCATTCCGCTGGCCGTGCCGACCTTTCGCTTCGCCGGCCAGGACTTTCCCGGCTTCACGACGGGGAACGGCAAACGGGCCGATCCGGTCAACCTCCTGATCGTGGGGGATCCAGTCGACCTTCCCAAACGAGTGATCCAGGCCTTTGCGCAGGCCCAGTGGATCGTGCCCGATCCCATCACGGTCGGGAACCTGCAGAAGCAGGCACTGGCGCTGTCCCACCGCGTCACCTACCCATCGGCCCCCGTGAGCGACCTCTTCCTCTTCAGCAAGGTGCAGGAGCTCGCCTACGAGAAGAACAGCGACGACATCAACAAGCGGGATCACATCCGGCTGTGGGTCAGCCCGTTCCTGGACGGCGATCGCATCGTGTTCTGCGCGGCCGGCACCAAGGACAAGGACGTGAAGATCGACCCCGGGACCCGGCTGCCCACTCACCAGATCGACCCGGATGTCGACGCCGAGCGCACCTACGTCGTGAACGACCTCCTCGCGACCCATCTCCTGGTCGCCTCGACGAGCGTTCCCAACGACGTGTCAGTCAAGAGCGGCACGAATGCCGGGGGCGACCACTACTTCTCGGATGGCAACATCGCCGTCCTGGAGCAGGCGCCATGATCGCGGCGCCGCCTCCGGCCGTCGTGGCTACGGCCAGTCAACCCGCGAGCAGTTCGGTCGAGCTGCTGCGCCACGGCGTGATCACGCTCCTGAACACGCCCAAGCCCAGGCAGCACGCCCGAAACGTGTGGGTGTGGGACGGCTTGCGGGGCGACGTGAGCTCGCTCAACGTGCCTCTCGGCTACAAACCCGCCGCCTTCCAGTTTCTGTGGAGCGCGTTCAATCAGCCGACCCCGGTCTCAGGCTCGCTCGGCAACTCGTTCTGGTTGCGCTTCGCCGATGAGGGCCTGCGCTTCGAAGAAGTCGGCACCGAGGGCTCGCTGACCTACCCGGACCACATTTTTCACGGCTGGCGCGTCATGCTCGGGCACCACCAGGCGATCGCCCGTTTGCCCTGGATCGGCGACCGGTTGGCCCCTTTCGTATCCCCGGAGGATCACCTGTTCCTCTATGGTGGCATGATACGGGCCTCGGACTTCTGGCACGACACGGGCAGCAACAACGTCGAAGTAACGAGCGATGCCGGGATCGGGGCCGTCTTCGCCGCGGGTGGCGAGATCACCCGGGGGGACTGGACGTTCCAGGGCACGTTTAACGATCTCGGCTTCGTCAACTGGAACCAACCGAACGGCCTTCCCAGCAATCCGACCTCGTACACCCAGCACCTCAACCCGCGGCTGGTCGCGCAGGAACACTGGATCAAACACCGCTGGCGGGTCACGCAGGAAGAGGTCGTCTCCCATGCCTACGACGCGGCCTGGTCCACCGGGTGGGCCGGGCAGTACCGGGTGATCGGGGGGTACCAGTGGTTCCCCTGGCTCGCCCCGCGACTGTCGATCGGCTATGACACCCAGAGCAACGTCCAGTACGGAGCCGGGTTCGCCCTGACGGCCGGCTCCTACCTCCTCAACATCGGCCTGACCTACGCCCAGTGGGCCCCCGTGCCGATCATGGTCGGGATCCAGACCGGCACGGCCTGGTAGGCTCAATCCTCGGGCACGTCCGTCACCGTGAAGACCGGGGCGTTCGGGATCAGCGTGTCGTGGAACGTCCACGTCCCGGGGTGCTCCCACTGGTGGGAGGTGCTTCCCCCGGGGGGAATCGGCCCGGACGCGTCGGTGGCCCCGTTGAAGCCGACGAAGGTGTGCGGGACGGTGTCCGCGTTGACGATCTCGGTGACGGTGCCAGGCCTCAGGTAGACGTGGTCGGGGGTGAACCGGCCGCCCGGTCCGATCGTCACCTTGACCTTCCCGGTCGCGAAGACGGTTCCCAGCGGGTAGCTGGTCGGTCCGCCGCCGGGGGCCGGTGTCGCCCTGGGCTGGACCAGGGTGACGGCGCTCGCCGTGAAGGCAGGTCCCGGGTAGGCCGGGGTCACGATCGGGTTCGGGGAGATCGGCGAGCGGGGCGTCGGGCTCGGAGAGGGTCCGCCCCCGCCGCCCGGAGGAGGCGCGCTGCCGCATGCCGAGAGGGCGATCGCCCCCGCGATCCCGATCCAACACCCGGATGTCCGATTCATGGCCAACTCCTCCGTGGCCCCTCACCCTAGCGGCCACGGGCATTCGGCACCAGGGCATGTCGGCCGAGGAAGTTGGCCCCTGGTCAGTCGAGGAACCGATCGTCGAGGTCCGGTGGGCAGACGGGACGGGGGTCCGAGGTCACGACGCTCTCTTGCCCGGACATGAGCAGGGCCGTCTGCAACAGCCAGGCGACCTGCAACGAGCCCGTGAAGACTTCCTGACCTTCCACCTGCACGCGCACCATCTCGCACCTCCTGGCCTCAGGCCGTTCCGAGAGGAAGATCGGCGGGTCCGTGGGTGCCCTCAAGCGCTCCCGATCACGGTGGGCCCGTGAGCTTGATCACTCCCTGTCAAACCTGTGTTAAATGTCCATCAAATCAAGTAAGGGATCGGCGGCGGAGTGGCATAAGGGGGGAGGCAAAGGTTTCACCGGTCGCTGGTACACCCAACGGCGAGACGTTATCGAGGAGGACTTCACCATGGTCGCACCGAACGGCAGCAACGGGTTCGACAACGCGTCGACGAACGCAACGATCGCCGTCCAGAACGCCTCGCAGCGCGTGGCGGACCTGGTCGGTCAGATGAATGACCTGATCAAGGACCTGTCGGACCCCAAGAAGCAGGCCGAGGCGCAGGCCCGCCTGCAGTTGCTGAACATGCAGATCAGCATGGTCACCAACGTCATGAACTCGATCAAGGACGCGATGAAGGCCTTCTTCCAGCGTTAAGCCGGACCCTTTCGGGCGCCCGTCTGGCCTCTGGGCCAGGCGGGCCTTATTCTTGGAATCAGGGCTGGGTCGGAGCGGGGCGCCCCAGCGTGGTGATGTAGACGACCGCCTGCGACTCGGGGATGCCCAGCAGCTCGTTCACGTGGTCGTCGAAGAAACCGCCGATGCCGCTCGCCCCCAACCCCAAGCGTATCGCAGCCACGTTGAGCCGCTCGCCGAGGTGGCCGGCGTCGAGGTGCAGGTAGCGGTAGGCGCGATCGCCATAGCGGGCGATCGCCCGGCTCAGATCGGTCGTGTGAAAGACGACGGCGCTGGCCCGGCCGCCCAGCTCCTGCCCGAGGCAGAGGAACTGCACCTCGTCCCGCAGGGACTTGAAGCGAACCTGACGCAGCTCGCGGCGAGCCGAATTGTAGTGGTAGCAACCCGGTTCGAGGCCGGTCACGTCGTGGACGGCCAGGTAGGTCTCCAGCAGAGACAGGTCGAAGTAGCCTGGGTCCGCCGCGACGCGCGGGTCGGGCGACAGGTCGGGCCGGTAGGTGAAATCGAGCAGCGCCGCCAATTCGCTCCGCTCGAGCGGATCCCCGGTGTAGGCGCGTGTCGACCGACGCAAGACGATGGCGTCACCCAAGGCACCTTGCCAATCGATCGGGGGAGCGTCCAGCGTTTCGCCGGCCGACAGGCGGAAGCGTTCGGTCGGAGTCGGCGCGGCCACCTCAGCATGCCCCTCCGGCCGCGCCGCAAGCGCGATCTTGGTCGCCTCGTGCAGGGCGTGAAGACGCCGCCCTTCTGGGGGTGGGGATGACAAGGTACCGATGGCCGAGGGCAAGGCGGACGGCGCCTGGCGGATCGCGTCGGTGAGCCGGGCGCGCGGAAGCAGAGGGATGACAGCGATCGCTCCCTCTTCCTCGCCGTCCAGGAAGAGCAGATCGTCCAGGGCATCGTCCGCAAAGCCTCCGACCGGAACGGCCACCCGATCGAACCAGGGGGCCATCATCTCGAGGTTGCCCAGGACGTGCCCGGTATCGAGCAGGATGCGGCGGTAGGCGCGGTCCTGGTACCGCCAGGCGCTGCGATGGAACACGCCGGTTGCGACGACCACGAGATCGGCCGCCGCCAGGGCGGGATGGTCGAAGCAGAGTTCCTGGAGGCGATCGACAGCCGGGCCCTCCCAGAAGCCGACCAGCGTGTGGTCGGCGATCCGAAAATTGTAGAGGCCGTCCACCAGGCCGGGATAGCCGCGCGAAAGGACGTAGATCTCCGTCGGATAAAGGCCTCCCGCCGATGGGGCGGCCCGCATGAGGAACGGGCGATCGGGATAGGGGATGATCGCCGTCACCCCGTTGGTGAAGTAGAGCAGGTGGGAGAGGGCTGCGAGCGAACGCTCCTCAGCCGTCATCCCGTCGGCGAAGACCCTCTCGGACAGCGGCTGCTGAGCGAGCGGCAGGTAGCGCGCCAGGTCGAGACGCTTTCCCGTCGCGTAGGACTTGAACGCCACCGGCGGATGGTCCCAGTCGATCGTCGGATGACGATGCAGGGTATCGGGCGCGTACTTGGTCAGCTCGTGGTAGATTTCCGCCACCGAGCGGGTCGTCATCTTCACCGGAGGCTCCTCGGAACAGGGCGCGAGGCCCATGATACCAGCGAAGCGAGGTCCTCGCCCCGTCCGGCTCGTCGCGACTTGCCAACCGCCGGTCCCTTTGCTATGATGCCCACCTGGTCTTCTGGCACCCCAATCTTGGCCAGATGTCACCTGACTTTCCGGGGCGTAGCGCAGCTTGGTAGCGCACCACTTTGGGGTAGTGGGGGTCGTGGGTTCGAATCCCGCCGCTCCGACTCCGCGCAAGCGGATAGATAAGACGGCCAGCAGGGCTTCTAACTGCTGGCCGTCTTATCTTGGTTCTCAGTTGTCTCAGCAGGAGGAAGCAGTGGCGACGAAGGATAGCAACGGCAACGTGCTCAATGACGGGGACTCCGTCCACCTTACCAAGGACTTGAAGGTGAAGGGAGCCAATACCACCTTGAAGCGGGGAACGCTCATCAAGAACATCCGCCTGACCTCGAATGAGGAAGAGATCGAGTGCAATGCCGACAAGGTCAAGGGTCTGGTACTGAAGACCTGCTTCTTGAAAAAGGCCTGATCGTTCAACGCAGCCCCCCTAGTCGACCCAGTGGGGGTAGTAGCCGATGGCATCGTGGACGGCCGCGTCATGGGCCGGCACCACGACCAGGGAAGGGTTGGCCACCATGAGGCGATGCAGTTGCTCGATGGAGTGCAGAGTCGCCGGGCGATCGTTGTCCACGATCAGGCTGGGTAACCAGAACTTGGGCTTCACGAGTCGGGCTGCGTCCAGTTTCCAAACCACGTCACCGCAGAAAAAGTATTGCTGACCGGACTTCACGGTGAGGAACAGCCCAACCGAACCCGGGGTATGCCCGGACAAGGGAACCAGGACCACGCTGCCATCCCCGAACACGTCCCGGCTACGCATGAACGAGGCAAAGGGGCGATTCTCCAGGTCGTAGACCTTCCAGTTCAAGGCGGGCGAGTCCACCTGGCTGGGCAGTAGCGCGCCGGGATGGCGCTGGGCGATGAAGTCCTTCTCGGCCTGGGTGATCCAGATCTCCGTTCGGGGAAAGTCCGGCAGACCACTGGCGTGATCCCAGTGGGCATGGGAGAGGATGATCCGGTCCACCGGCCCCAGATGGGCTACCTCCATCTGATCCCGGACCGGGGTCACCGGGCCGTAGGAAAACAGTGGCCTGGCCCACCATGGCATGTCCTGGCGATACTGGTGGTCGATGTCCCGCCCCAGGCCGGTGTCGAACAGGAAGCGTCCCCGTGGATGTTGCACGAGCACGGCCATGTGATTGATGGCGACCGACTTGAAGAGGTTGCCGCCCTCGAAGGCGAAGCCCTCCTGGGTCTTGACCTCGGAGGTCTTGAACAGGGTGAAGCGCACGTCCACGAGCTTGGGCGGCCGGGGGACGGCCTCGCTGGCGGCGGGGGCCGGTTCGGCGGCCCGAGCGGCCGGTGCCAGCAGCAGGCCTGCGATCACAACGAAAAAGGCAAACCAGCGCGTTGGCATCTCCTCAGACCTCCTGAGGCAGCATAAGAGCCACCGACTGCACGAGCCGCCGCAACGGAGCGCTGTCCCGCTGCGCGCGGCTCAGGATCAGGGCGCCCTCCAGGGTCATCAGCAGGCTCTCGGCCCGACGTTCTGGATGGTCGATCCCTTGCTGTTGCAAGTAACTGGCTAGCACTCCCTGCCAGAGCCCGAAGGCCCGGGCACAGGCTTGCTGGATGGCCGGGCTCTGCGCGGCCTCTTCGAGGGTCACGGTCGCCACCGGGCACCCCTTCTGGAAGCCAGACTGCTCGAGGTCGAAAATGAAGGCCTCGACTACCGCTATGAGGGCCTTCCGGGGCGTGGCCGCCGAGGCCGCCAGCATGGTCATCCGCTCAGCGACCAGCCTAGAGGAATACTCCAAGGCAGCGACCGCCAGCGCTTCCTTACCGTCAGGAAAGTAGTGATACAGCGAGCCCTTGGGAGCCCCACTCTCGGCAAGCAACTGGTTGAGCCCCGTGTTGCGATAGCCCTGGGACTGGAGCAGCCTGGCCATTGTCTCGATCATCTTTTGCCGGGGGTGGCTCGTCATCGCGGCGCCTCCATATAGACCAGTCTTCATAATGGTAGCTTCCCTCTCACCTGTCAACCAGGACAGCCCACCGCGTTTGGCCGCCCTTACCCGCCTCAAGTAGGTTGCCCCTCACACGGCCAACGCGTTCATCGAATCGTTCAATGGCCGCCTGCGGGGCGAATGCCTGAATACCAACTGGTTCCTGTCGCTTCCCGACGCCCGCGAGAAGATTGCAGCCTGGCGCAAGGAGTATAATCAGACACGGTCTCACACCTCTCTGGACTTCCGATTACCGGCCGAATATGCCCGTCAGATCGGACTTTCAGCCCTGCCGTGAGAGATCGCAATGCCCGGAATTTCCACTTTTGACCGGTCCAACTTTGGGTACTGCCTCGGTCCGACTGCCCGTTAGTCTCACTGAAGTGGGGACCCCACCGAGGTTGGCAGCCGCTCGAGAGGTCGCTACAATCATCGGTGCTTACACCACCCGCCAGCTCTCGGTCTTCGCCTGCAGCGTCCCGACCGACATGCGCAAGGGCTTCGACGGTGCGCCAGAGATGGCCACAGGCAATGCCGCGAGAGCGGCCTAGGGAGGTGATGGCCGACCTAAGAGGACTAAGGGAGTAGCCGGTCGGATTCGGCGAC
>Ga0209979_1000209_pt1 | contig 91583 bp, 70 predicted proteins | sample AnhtaG_FD_183114 | JGI IMG/M metagenome (GOLD analysis project Ga0209979, IMG submission 183114) | Deep subsurface microbial communities from Anholt, Denmark to uncover new lineages of life (NeLLi) - Anholt_01485 metaG (SPAdes) (version 2) | ecosystem: Environmental > Aquatic > Marine > Oceanic... | reverse complement strand
TATATGCTGCCCGAGCGGGTCCCCACCAAGAAGATGGGAATCAAGTGAGCGCGAGGAGGTGAACGAGAAGTGTGCGGTATCGTAGGGTATGTGGGCCCCCGGTTCGCCACGCCCATCTTGCTGGATGGCTTGCACCGCCTGGAGTATCGGGGGTACGACTCGGCCGGCATCGCCGTTCTGAACCTCGATGGAGAGATCGAGATCGAGAAGACGGAAGGGAAGCTGAAGAAGCTCCTGGAGTCCCTGGAAGATGGTGCTCCCACGGGGTTCCTGGGTGTGGGGCACACCCGCTGGGCTACCCATGGCCTCCCAAACGAGGAGAATGCTCATCCCCACGCCGACTGCCAGCGACGGATAGTCCTGGTTCACAATGGTATCATCGAGAACCACTCGTCGCTGCGTGAGGAGTTGTTGGCGAGGGGGCACGATTTCGTGTCACAGACCGACACAGAGGTGCTGGCCCACCTCATTGAGGAGGAATACGATAGGCTGGCACAAGACGGAGGTGATTTGCCCTACCTTCCTGAGGCAGTGCGGCTCGCCTTGAGAAGGGTGCGGGGAGCCTATGCGATCGTGGCCTTTTGCAGGGAGGAGCCGGAATCGCTGGTCGGCGCCCGCCTCTTCTCCCCGCTGATCGCCGGATTGGGCCAGGGAGAGAACTACCTGGCCTCCGACATACCGGCTATCATGCGCCACACCCGCCGGGCGATGGTGGTGGACGATGGCGAAGTAATCGTGCTCACGCCTGGAGGTGTGACCATCCGCACCCTGGATGGCGAGGAGATCGAGCGCGAGCCACTCGGTATTACGTGGGATGTGGAGGCGGCGGAGAAGGAAGGGTATCCTCACTTCTACCTCAAGGAGGTGCATGAGCAGCCACAGGCCATAGCCAATACGCTGCGGGGCCGCCTTGACGGGCAGCGTGTGAGTCTGTCGGAGTGGGCTGATCTGGGCTTGAGGCAGGTCGATCGCGTCAATATCGTGGCTTGCGGCTCATCCTACTACGCTGGTCTGGTGGGCAAGCTCCTGATAGAGAAGTGGGCAGGGCTTCCCGTGGAGGTGACCGTGGCCTCCGAGTTTCGCTATCAGGACCCCCTTGTGGATGACAGGACCTTGGTCATGCTCATCACTCAGTCGGGTGAGACGGCGGATACTCTGGGGGGCTTTCGGCTTGCCCAGGAGAGGGGAGCTCTCACCGTGGCGTTAACCAACGTGGTGGGGAGTTCCATTACTCGAAGTGTGGACGCTACGTTTTACTTCCAGGCGGGCCCCGAGATTGGCGTGGTGGCTACGAAAACATACACGGCTGAGCTGATCCTGCTGTATCTCATTGCCCTGGATCTGGCCCGAAGACGGGGCCGCATGAGCGAGGCAGAGATCGGCAGCGTGGTGACGGAGTTGAGAGGCCTGCCTTCGAAAGTACAAACGATCTTGGAGGACGAGAAGTCTATTGGCGACGTGGCCAGGCGGTATGCCGACCGGCAGAGCTTCTTCTTCATCGGACGCAACCTGAGCTATCCCACCGCTCTGGAGGGAGCCCTCAAGCTGAAGGAGATCAGCTACATCCATGCCGAGGGGTTTCCTGCCGGAGAGCTCAAGCACGGCCCAATCGCCATGCTAGACCCTGCCATCCCTGTGTTGGCCATCGCCCCTCAGGGTGGCACCTATGAGAAGCTTGTGAGCAACGTCCAAGAGGTGCGGGCTCGCCGGGCGGAGGTCTTGGCCGTGGCCACCGAGGGCGACGAGGAGATCCGGGCACTTGCCGAAGAGGTGTTCTACATTCCCTCCACTCTCGAAGCCTTGACGCCTGTGCTGGCCATCATCCCTCTCCAGCTTCTCGCCTACCACATAGCGGTGGAGAGAGGTTGCGACGTGGATCAGCCTCGCAACCTGGCCAAGTCGGTAACTGTAGAGTGAAGACCCTTGAGCGGCAAGAGCGCCACCGGGCAAGTGAGTTAATCCTTTCCCCATCCCCGACTGTGTTTTTGTGTCGGGAGTTTGCCTACGAGGTCGGCAGTCATGTGGCAAACACCGTAGTCTAGTGCGGCTGGATGGCATGCGGGACCTGACGCGAGTGGTGGTCACGCACACAGATACTGGGCCAGAGCATGAGGCGTCTGGCCGAAGATAGCGTTGTCCTGAGATGGGGAGGACCAATGGGAGAGAAGGTGGATGAATTGCGCGAATCGCTTGGAGTAGTGGCTGATTTGCATGCAGCCGCTGGCGTGCTGCACTGGGATCAACAGACCTATATGCCGCCTGGTGGGGCAGGAGGCCGGGCGATGCAGCTTGCCACCCTCAGCCGGCTGGCTCACGAGCGGTTTGTCAGCGACGAGATGGGTGCCTTGTTGGAAGAGGCAGAGTCAGAGGTGGCGGACCTGGACCCCGACTCTGACGATGCGCGCTTGATACGCAAGGCTCGGCGGGATTTCGACAAGGCACGCAAAGTCCCTCCGGAATGGGTAGGTGAGTTCACACGCATCACCGCCTTGGCCCACCAGGTGTGGGAGAAGGCACGAGCGGAAGCAGATTTCTCGCAATTCCAGCCGCACCTCGAGAAGATCGTGCAACTGAGGCGTCAGTATGTCGATTTCTTCGCCCCGTACGATCACGTTTACGACCCCTTGCTGGACGATTTCGAGCCCGGGATGAAGACGACTGAGGTGAAGGCGGTCTTTGACGAGCTGCGCACGGAGCAGATCGAGCTCGTGCAGGCCATCGCCGAGCGAGGCACTCTGGTGGACGACTCGGTCGTGCATCAGTCTTTCGACGAGCAGAAGCAGTGGGGTTTTGGGATGAAAGTGGCGAAGGCTATCGGCTACGACTTCCAGCGTGGCCGACAGGACAAGTCGGTACACCCTTTCACCGTGGGCTTCGGCACCGGTGACGTACGCATCACCACTCGCTTTGATCCCAACCTTCTGAACACCGCTCTCTTCGGGACCATGCACGAGACGGGGCATGCCATATACGAGCAGGGGATAGACCCGGCTTTCGACCGTACACCCCTGGCAGAGGGAGCCTCATTGGGTGTCCACGAGTCGCAGTCGCGGTTGTGGGAGAACCTTGTCGGACGGAGCCGCGCTTTCTGGGTCGCTTTCTACCCTCGACTGCAAGAGACCTTCCCTGGTCGACTGGGGGACACTGACCTGGAGACTTTCTACCGGGCGATCAACAAGGTCGAGTGTTCCCTGATTCGCGTCGAGGCCGATGAGGCCACCTACAACTTGCACGTCATGCTGCGTTTTGAACTGGAAATAGCACTGATGCAAGACACCTTGGCCGTGGGGGACTTGCCGGAGGCTTGGAACACCAAGTCTGAGGAATTCCTGGGGATAGTACCTTCTGACGACGCGCAGGGTGTCCTGCAAGATGTGCACTGGTCCGGGGGCATGATTGGCTACTTTCCCACTTATGCCTTGGGCAACTTGATCGCCTCTCAGCTATGGGCAAAGATCGAAGAAGACATCGCAGATATCGAGAGACAGATCGAACGCGGAGAATTTGGCGAGCTTCTGAGTTGGCTGCGCGAGCACATACACAGGCACGGAGCCAAGTTCGAACCGATGGAGCTACTCAAGGACATCACTGGGACGGGCCTGACGGCTCAGCCGTACTTGCGCTACCTGCGGGGCAAGTTCGGGGAGATCTACGACCTCTAGTCAGTGGGCTGGCGACGACGACGGGCGAAAAAACACGCGCCCGTAGGTTGCCCTGTGAGCATCCGCGACAATTCTACGCATAGGTTGTGGACGGCTCCGTGCGCTCTCGACTGCAGCACGGAGTGAGCGTCACGAGTGCGGACAGGCTTGAGGGCCTGTGCCGCAGCAGTCTGGCAGGTTGGCGGAGGACGTAGGGCAGGTTGAAGACTACACGGAGCATCCTGACTCGGGATGCCTCGTGGCACCTGGGCAGACAGGGTCGTTCGCACAAGAGGTGATTCGACTGCTTCGGGACCAGAAGATGAGGGCTGCCTTGGGTGCGAGGACCAGGCGACGTGTCGCAGAGCAGTTCGGCTGGCCGAAGCTGTCTGCTGTGGCCGAAAGAGCGTACACGGTGTGTGGATGACCGATCTGCGGAACAGGCTAGGCCGCTGGCTACTAGTGCTCATTTGGATGGGCGTCATCTTCTGGTTATCTGGTCAACCAGACCTGCCCCATCACCCCGAGAGTGGGGCGGACATCATCCTCAAGAAGGCTGGGCACATGGCGGAGTATGCCATTCTGGCGGGGCTTGTTTGGTGGGCATGCCGAAAACGCGGCGGTCGGCTATCGGGCCGCGTCTTGGTCTACGCTCTTGGGCTCAGCGGAGCCTATGCTATCTCCGACGAAGTGCATCAACTGTTCGTCCCGGGCCGGAGCGGACAGGCTCTCGATGTGGGCCTTGACATCCTGGGAGCCATTGTCGCTCTACTTGTGATATCTGGATTCGCAGGCTGGCGAGCAGCCGGGCAGTTGCGTTGACAAGAGCGGAGTTACCGCTTATCATCATGTCGTGAATGGCGGCGTCTTCATCCATGGGCCGAGCGGCCGGACTTGGGTGCTCGCAGATCCTGCTTGGGCGCGAGTCATACTCGTAGCTCTGATCATACTGACTGGGTTGACGGTAGCCTACCTGCCGCTGACTTGGGCGGTGGCCTTGATCCTTGGGACCGGCGCCTTGATTCTCATCTTCGTGCGCCCGGTGATAGGCCTGTATCTCCTCATCTTCGCCATCCCCCTTGGGTCCCTCCAGGAGATCAGTGTTGGCGTCATGCGCGTAGGAGGCGCTGAGGCGCTCGCGGCGGTGACCATTCTGGCCTGGGGGGCAAACATGATCGCCAAGCGGGAGATCAGGACCCTCCATCCGCCCCTTCTGGTTCCGATGATCGTCTTCTTGGCCGTGATCTCTTTCTCCTTGCTCGCCGCTTTGTCCCTGCAATGGGGCCTGAAGGGCCTCTTGGTGTGGCTGGAGTTGCTGGCCATCTACCTGTTCGTCGTGAATGTCGTGGATGAGCGAGACGTGAAGATCATCGTTGTCCTCATCCTTGTGGCGGGGAGTATGGAGGCCTTGCTGGGCTTCTACCAGTTCTTCGGTGGCTATGGCCCTCAGGGGTTCCTTCTCTTCGATCGGTTCATCCGGGCTTATGGGACCTTTGAGCAGCCCAATCCGTATGGAGGGTACCTGGCTCTGATCCTACCCCTGGCTTTGAGTCTCTTTCTGACACGCTGGCACCGGCGGGACCTGCGGTCTCTGTTCACCTGGGGGCTGGCTGGGTTGAGCCTCGGCCTAATGGGGGCTGGCTTGGTGATGAGCTGGTCTCGGGGGGCGATGCTGGGTTTCCTGGCGGCGGTTGCCTTGATTGCGGTGGCAGGCTTCTGGTATCGGGTTTTCAGTGGACTGACGTGTGGTGCCCTAACTGGCATTGCGTGCAGTGGACTGGCCGCGCTGTGGTTCGGAGCATCGAGCGGAGGCTGGGTTCTGGCTCTCGTGCTCGGCGGGCTGTGCGGCCTCGGTGCCGGGTGGGCTGTGTCTATCGGCCTGCAACATCGCTGGGGCTGGCTGCTGGCGGCTCTGGTCGTCCTTTTCGGCGGGATGTTCATATTGGTGGGTGGGGAGAGGTTCCTGCCTGCAGCTCTGAGCCAGCGCTTCTCCGATTTCCTGCCTTACCTCAGCGTTACTGATGTCCGAGCGGAGCATCTGACCGACGAGAACTACGCTGTGGTGGAGAGGTGGGCCCATTGGCAGGCCGCTCTGGACATGTTGTCAGATCATCCCCTGCTAGGAGTTGGGATTGGCAACTACGTGCCTGTGTATCCTGCATACAGCTTACCTGGCTGGGAGGATCCCATGGGACATGCCCACAATCACTACTTGAACGTTGCAGCCGAGACGGGATTGCTGGGCCTGGTTGCGTACCTGTGGTTCTTGCTGGCTTCGTGGTGGAACGGCTGGCGCTCCGTGAGTCGAACAAGGGAAGAGTGGCAGGGCATCGCCTTGGGCATCTTGGGTGTTCTGGGGGCCTTAGCCGTCCACAGCTTGTTCGACAACCTCTATGTCCACGGGATGAACATGCACCTGGCGATATTGCTGGGGGTGATCTACGTATTGTCTGAAAGAGGCGAGGTTGCTCTTGTCAAAGCTTCTTGATCCTATTCTCGCGAGCCCAGCTGTGTCCAAATTCGTGCTGCTGGTCCACACTAGCCCGCGATGGAGAAGCCTCTACACACTGGTGCCATCCAACCGGAAGGAGATCGAGCGCTTCGGCAAGTTCGCCACCGTCGGGGCCATCGGGGCGGTAGTCGACTTCGGCGTGCTGAACCTGCTGATCCTGGTTTTCGGGTTCAGCAAGTTCTGGGCCAACACCTGCTCATTCTCCGCAGCCGTGCTAAGCAATTTCGTTTGGAACCGGCTGTGGACCTTCCCCGAATCGAGGGAGCAGGGACTGCTCTCTCAGATGATCCAGTTCGCCCTGGTCAGCGTCGGGGGATACATCCTCAATCAGATCATCTTCCTGGGCCTCGATAGTCTGGTTTTCCATGTTTGGGGCACCCTGGGCTATAACATCGCCAAGGCTATAGCGATCCTTGTGGTTCTCTTCTGGAACTATGGCGTCAACCGCATCTGGACTTACGGAAGCATTGAGTGATCACGGGGTCCGTGTTTCAGTGCTGCGCGGGGGAGCACACATTTGCGCATTGGGATAGACTACACCTCGGCCGTTCATCAGAAGGCCGGAATCGGCCGCTATACGCGCGGGTTGGTCAAGGCCCTGGCAAAGCTGGAAAGCGGGCACGAGTACGTGTTGATCATGACGGGAGGCGGAGATCAAGGTCCAGAAGCACCAGTCGGGGATCTTGCATCCAGGCTGCCCAGCAACTTCCAGATCAAACGCGTTCCTTTCTCCGACAGGTTCTGGGCTGTGGTCTGGCACCGCGTGCGACTACCGTTGCCCTTGGATCTGTTCACCGGGTCTGTGCAGCTATTCCATTCTCCGGACTACGTCTTGCCGCCTCTGCGCAGCGGGAAGAAGGTGGTGACCATTCATGATCTCTCCTTTCTCCGCTATCCGGAAGGAGCCGAGCCGAGCCTACGACGGTATCTGGAGAGGGCAGTGCCCAATGCGGTGGAGCGTGCGGACTTGGTTCTGGCCGACTCTCAGAACACCAAGGGTGACATCGTGGAGCTTCTGGGCGCTCCGCCCGAAAAGGTGGAGGTTCTGTTCCCTGGTGTGGATGAGAGGTTCCGGCCACTCGAGGATGAGCAGTTACTGGAGAAGACCAGGACACTGTACGATCTATCTTTCCCTTTCATCCTGTTTGTTGGGACATTGGAGCCTCGCAAGAACCTGGCCCGGCTGCTTGATGCTTACGCCACCCTGAGAATGCTGGGAGAGATATCCCACAGACTGGTGATAGCAGGAGGGACAGGTTGGCTGTACGAGGGCATCTTTCGCAGGGCGGAAGAACTGTCACTAGGAAGCGATGTCATCTTCTTGGGGTACGTGGGTGACGAGAATCTACCAGCCCTTCATAACCTCGCTGACCTATTTGTCTTCCCTTCCGTGTACGAGGGTTTTGGTTTGCCTCCTCTGGAGGCGATGGCCTGCGGTACACCGGTCATCGCGTCCGACAGCTCATCGCTGCCAGAGGTGGTAGGAGAGGCAGGCCTTATGGTACCCAGTGACGATCAAGAGGCTTTGGCCGAGGCCATGAGAAGGGTGTTGAGCGATGCGGCCTTGCGAGAGGATCTGGTCTCAAGGGGCCTACGGCAGGCAAGCAGATTCACGTGGAAACGAGCAGGTCAGCAAATGTTGACTACCTATGAACGTCTGCTCGACTTGCCTCAAGGCTGAGGGACCCACAGGGATGCCCACTGGTCCCAGGGATCGTCAGTCAGCCGTTGAAGGTCGCTGCCGTCGGGAGCCAACGCGTAGATATCAGCGTTCTCATTTCGCGCCGAAGTGAACACTATCTTCTTGCCGTCGGGTGACCAGGAGGGGAAAACATCGTCGCCCGGATCGTTGGTCAGGTTGGCGAGGCTGGCGTCGCCTAGGCGAACTAGGTAGATCTCGGCGTTGCCGTCACGCTCTGAAGAGAAAGCGATGCTTTGCCCATCGAGGGACCAGGCGAAGCCTCCATCGCTGGCTTCGCTCTGGGAGAGGTTGTATTGGTCGCTCCCATCGGCGTTCATGATGTATAGCTCGACGTTGCCGTCACGCTCGGATTCAAATGCGATGTGTCTTCCATCGGGCGACCAAGCGGGTTTGGTGTCCTCCGCTGGGTGTATGGTGAGGCGAGTCTGGTCGCCGCCACTGGAGTTCATCACATAGATGTCGTCGTTTCCATCGCGCTGTGAGACGAAGGCGATCTTCTCTCCGTCGGGTGACCAGGCAGGATGTCCGTCAACCGCTGGACTTGTGGTCAGTCTGGTCTGATGGGAGCCGTCCGCGTTCATGACGAAGATCTCCCAGTTGCCATCCCGGTTGGTGGTGAAGGCGATGTGCTGGCCGTCGGGCGACCAGCTTGGGAAACCATCACCGGCTGGGTGACCGCTCACGTTGTGAGAGTAGTCCCCGTTGGCGTGCATAGTGTAGATCTCGGAGTTGCCGTCGCGGTCCGAAACGAAGAGAATCTGGCGTCCGTCGGGAGACCAACTGAAGAGAACGTCGTCATGGCCGGCCTTGGTGAGATTGGTCAGACCCGTGCCGTCGCTGCTCACCATGAAGATGTCGCCGTTGTCCTCATGGTTACCCATGAAGATGATCTTGTCTTGCGGGGCTGGTAGCGGTGTCGGGATCGGTGGTTGCCCTGCTCCGCAAGCGGCGAGCGCGACTGATATTATGATGAGTACGACAGACAGGTTTCGCTGCACAGGTTGCCTCCAGTTACGTTATCGGCTGCGGGAGGAGCCTGCAGGTCTGAGGCCTCGCTCGGCCATAGACAAGTGGCTGTCCGCAACACAGGCATGATTATAACACAAAACAAGACAGATCGCAAGACTGCGATCCTATGAAGGAGGTAGAGAAAGTGAAGCTATCGAAAGCGATGGGCCGACTGGGTACAGAGACAGCCTTCGAGGTGTTGGCCCGAGCAAGGGCCCTGGAGGCTCAGGGCAAGGAGATCGTGCATCTGGAGATCGGTGAGCCCGATTTCGACACACCCTCCAACATTGTCGAGGCAGCGGGCACCGCGTTATACGAGGGATACACCCACTACTCGCCTTCGGCGGGCATCCCGGAACTGCGAGAGGCCATCGCCGAGAGCACCTCGGAGACTCGTGGCGTGGAGGTGAGGCCTGAACAAGTGGTGGTAACGCCTGGGGCCAAGCCGATCATGTTCTTCGCCATCCTGGCCCTCGTAGAGGCGGGCGATGAAGTCCTCTATCCCAACCCTGGGTTCCCCATCTATGAATCGATGATCAAGTTTCTGGGGGCCAAGCCGGTTCCCCTCGTCTTGGAGGAGGAACGCGACTTCCGCTTCGACGTCTCTCAACTGAAGGACAAGGTCTCCCCCCGGAGCAAGATGATCATCATCAACAGCCCTCAGAACCCTACCGGGGGAGTCTTGACCAGGGCTGACCTGGAGGAAGTGGCTCGGGTGGCCCAGGAACATGATCTGATGGTGTTGACCGATGAGGTCTACGAGCGCATCATATACGAGGGAGAACACACCAGCTTCCTTTCGCTCCCGGGAGTGCAAGACCGCACGATCCTGCTGAATGGTTACTCCAAGACCTACGCCATGACCGGTTGGCGGCTGGGATATGGAGTCATGCCGGAGGAGCTGGCAGTTCACATCACGCGGCTGATGACCAACAGCAACTCGTGCACCGCGACTTTCACGCAGTGGGCGGGGATTGAAGCGCTGCGTGGGCCTCAGGACGCATCGTACGAGATGGTGGAGGAGTTCAGGCGGCGCAGGGACGTGATCGTGCCGGGTCTGAATGCCATCGAGGGCATAAGGTGTCAGAACCCCAAGGGTGCTTTCTATGTCTTCCCCAACATAGAGGGCACGGGGATGGATGAGGTGGAGTTCGCCGACTACCTGATGGTGGAGGCAGGAGTAGCGGTGCTGGCAGGTACCTCTTTCGGGGAGTATGGCAAGGGGTTCGTGCGCATGTCCTACGCCAACTCGGTGGAGAACATCAAGAAGGCCCTTACTAACATCAAGGCCGCGCTAGCCAAACGATAGAGTCCCCTCATGGCGACGCAGAAGGGGCGCTGACGGCGGCGATGTCGTCCTTGCTGATCTCAACAGTGGTGAACCAGAGTTCGCCCGACTCGCGTGTGAAATGGCGTACGACACCCTTCGGATAATACTGTCGTATGCTGTCCAGGTGGTGAAGGTGAGAGGGGAGGAGGATGTAGGCTGCATTGCGGGCCCCGCTATCCTGGAGCGGTATGTACCTTGATGGGTCGAGAACATCGACACCTTTCAGGTCACGGGCGATGAAACGGATTGTGCCGTGCCGAGCATAGAGCTTGGGTTCCCCCAGTAGATAGGACTGATGGTCGTCGCCAAGGGACTTCAAGTACCTTGCTATCGCTGTGGCGGGCTCCCGCATCGCCCAGCCTTGCACCGTTGGCAAGTAGCGGTTGAAATAGATGTCATAGTTCAGCAGTGCAACTGTGCTGAGCATTACCGCTACCAGTCCGCAAAGCGTAGCTCGAGCGGCCCTTCCGTCGCCCCATGTCTGGGCAAAGAGGTCCCACATCCTGTCCATGGCCGCGGCCGCGAAGATGACAAGCACAGGGAGCATACCCGATAGGCGGGGGATGAAGGGCGCAGGCAGGGTGAGTATCCCGCCCGCGATCAACGTTGCCCAGAACCAGACCTGAAGGAAGAAATGGCGTGGGCGACGGCTGTTGGCCAGGGAGTACCCGAGACCCAGGATGAAGAGCATGGCAGTGATGAAATCCAGCATCGGTCCCCGGTATCCGTACTGTCCGCTCATGTCGCCGCCATAGTTGAAAAGGGGCAGGACCCGCCCGGCCTGGGTGAACAGAGTGATGGCTGGACTCTGGCGAGCGTAGGAGACGTCCACCCAGCCCAGGTCCCCCAGCGCAAAAACGTGGCTGGTGCGAGAGATGAAGTGCCAGGGGTGCTGAACGAAGTAGAGGGCCATCGGTGCGAAGACCAGTATGGCCACGGCCCACAGGATCACCACTCCTCGCCAGTGAGTTCGCACCAACCGCCTGTGGGCGATGGCGGCGCAGCCCAAGAAGCCCAACACGACAAAGGGAACCAGGCGCGAAGCGTAGTACAGGTACAGTCCGGCACCCATGAACAGGCCGCTGAGCGCAAAATCCCACCACTTCTGGCTCCGAAGACCTCGGAAAAGGAAGTAGAAAGTGGTTACCTCGAAGAGGATGGTCTGAGTGTAGTTGATGCCAAGCCGATTGAGGGCGATGAAAGGGTGGGAGACCGCCAGGAGAAAGGTAGCCATGAGGGCGGTCCTCCTGTTGAAGAGCAAGCGCGTCAGCAGATAGAAGGGGATGAAGGTTAGGGTGCCTACGATCACCGAACTCATGCGGAGACCGAAGACCGTCTCCCCGAAGATTCTCATGCTCAGGGCGTGCCAGGCGAAGCCCATCATGGGAAGGTGATACCAGCCCACAGAGATCAGGCTGCTCACCTCCCCATGCAACAGAGCCAGAGCCTGCATGCCCGATTCCGCTTCATCGCCATGAAACCCAGGCGGGATGACCTCGAGACGGTAGCTCTGCAAGCCGAATCCCAGTAGGATGATCAGGGAGAGGAGAAAGATCTCCAGTTTGGTGTACGGCTGTGTTACGCCTGCCGTTCGGCGCTGCCGTCCGCCAACGGCCAGAATGAAGAGCACCACAGCCACCGTGTAGAGAGGAATGGCGGCACTGAACGAGGTGAGGGTACTTAGGATCAGTCCGGCCCCTATAAGAAGGAAGAGCAAGATGATGGTGGTGGACTTCTGACCTTGACGCGAACTGCTGTTCTTGCCGAAGATGGATGCGCCCAGAACGAGGACGCTCAGACCGAGTAGCACGCCTGCCACCAGCTTGGTGGACCAGACCAGGCTACCTTGTGCGAAGGTTGCCGCCACCAGCGCTGCAATGGCCAGGGGTGGCCTATCCATCCCTTGTAGGGCGTCCTCGACCTCACCCAAGCACCCGTGCACGGTCCGGCGCAGTCTCGTCACCTGTCAGGAATAGAGCTCTGGTCTCAGTATGCCCACGAAGGGCAAGTTGCGGTAGATCTCGCCGTAGTCCAGCCCATACCCGATCACGAATCTGTCAGGTATTTCAAAGCCAACGTAGTCAAGCGGAATGTCCATTTCCCTCCGTGCAGGCTTGTTTAACAGTGCACATATCTTGATGCTGGCCGGACGGCGCGTGAGCAGGTTATTGATGATGTACTTCAGGGTGCATCCAGTATCTATAATATCCTCCACAATCAGGACGTTGCGTCCTTGGATGTTCGCTTCCAAGTCCATGAGAATGCGGACCACGCCACTGGATTCGGTGCCGTCCCCATAACTGGAGACGGCCATGAAGTCTATCTCCAGTGGGAGCTGAATCTGCCGCATCAAGTCGGCCAGGAACAGTAGACCTCCCTTCAAGATGCAGAGCAGTAGCAGGTCCTGGTCCTGATAGTCGGCTGTGATCTGTGCTGCCAGTTCCGCGGTCTTCTCTCGTATCTCTTCGCTGGTGATCAGTACTTCACGTACATCCTCTTCCATCTCTACTTCCCCCTCGTAGTCTCCAGCATCCCGAAGAGCCGCGCGGCCTTGGGTGCGTTCAGATGTGGTGCGCGCTCCCTTGCTGAGGATTCACCGGTCCCTCGGCGCACTCCTTCCTTGGGGGGGATTATGACACAGACTTGGGGCCTGGTCAAGCCAGAGCCACTGAAGAAGCGCTCCCAGGGTGTTGCGTTCCTCCAGTGGAGTGTGTATCATAGAGCGGCAGGGTGTTCTTGGGACCGGAGCCGGCGGACCTGGAGGGATTGGAGGAAGCGATACCGTGGATGTAATTCTTCAGTACTTCTCAGAGCTTCTCGTTGCGGCGATAGACTTCATGCCCAGACTCATTGTAGGTGTGCTGGTCTTTCTGGTGTCCCTACTCCTTGCCAGGCTGGTCGGACGCACTGTGGAGCGACTGGCCCAGAAGATGGACGAGGAGATGCGAAGGCTGCTGAGTCGACTTGCCGGCGTCACAATTATCGTTATCGGCACCATTGTTGCGCTGGATCAAGTCTCCTTTAACGTCACGGCGTTCGTCGCTGGCCTGGGGCTAATAGGCTTCACCCTCGGATTTGCGGTCCAGGATATCGCCAAGAACTTCGTTGCTGGCGTATTGCTGCTCATCCAACAGCCCTTTGACATCGGCGATGACATCGAGGTAGCCGGTCACCAGGGTACGGTGACTGACGTGGACGTTCGCGCCACAACCATCAAGGCCTGGGATGGACAGGAGGTCATCGTTCCCAACGCTGATGTATATACCAGCGCCATCATCAACTACTCAAGGTATCCGCCCAGACGTATCCTGCTGGGGGTTGACCTTCGGTATGAGGAGGACATTGCTCAAGCTCAAGAGGTATTCCTGCGAGCGATAACCGACATCGAAGAGGTCTTGGAGGACCCCGCACCCGCAGTCTATTGTAGCAAGCTGGGCAGCAGCGTGGTACAGATGGAGGCTCACTTCTGGATTGATCAAACCCGGTCGAGCTTGCTGGAGGTTACCTCCCACGCCGTGCAGGCGCTGAAAGAAGCCGCAGTTCGTGAGGGGATAAGCCTGCTGTAGGCCACCCAGAGCGCCTTTGCGCCAGTTAACTGAAGCAGGGCACCTGTAGGACTATTGCCCCTTCAGGAACTTCAGGCGCAGCACCTCGACCGTCTCTTCGGTGATCTTGACTCGCTCGTCCACGCGCCAGCCAGCCACCCAGGCGATTTGATGGGGAGTCGCCACGAGAGGCACGTGGTCACGGAAGTGCTGTGGAATCTTGGCGTCGATCATGAAGTCGGTGAGTGCCTTCTCCTTTCCAGCCATCCCCAACGGCTGAAAGCGATCTCCCGTGCGGCGCCCTCGGAGAATCAAGTGCTTGCCTGTTCGGCTCAGGTCCAGATACGCCTGCCACGGGTTTGTGCCTGCCAGGGCGTCTTCGGGCATATGCTCCCTGTGCATGATGTTCGCCTCTACCTGCCACTCGCTCGCTGGCAAAGGAGTGAGGCCGGGGATAGCCACTGGAAACTCCGGTCCCATCAGTAGAGGGAAAGGGGGCCATGGCACTTCTTCGCCGATGACGAATTCGTCGTATCCCTTGAAGAGAAACAACCCTTTCGGTAGTGTGATCCTGCTGCCGGTAGCTTTCTCCAGGACCGCTAGCCTGGCCTGTTCCACGTGGATCCAGTCGATGTTGCGCAGCGACTTGCGCAGCCGATGTATCGCCTCCCTCAGAAGCTGCCTTTGGAGACTGGGATGGAGTTGCAGCCATGGCTGTAGTGGGAAGGTGACGGTGTCTTCGCCTTCGCGAGCCAGGCTTTCCCAGGCGCCCAGGCCCTGGACGCGCAGGTAGTCAAAGTCATCGCTGATCACACGAGCTGAGCGGCGCAGGACTTCCCTGATGCGAGGGTTGAAGCTCTCCAAGTGGGGAAGGAGTTCGTGCCGGATGCGGTTACGGTGGTGCGTGAGGTCCAGGTTGGAGCGGTCGAAGCGGGGTTCCAAATCGTGCTCCTGGCAATGGGCTTCAATCTCGGTACGCGGCGCCTCTAGCAGAGGTCTCACCAGCCTGACCGTGGGTCCAGACCACCACGCTTCCGCCCCTAGGACTTGCACGGGGAGCATCCCGCGCAGCCCACCCAATCCGGAGCCACGCATCCAGTGCATCAGTATGGTCTCCACTTGGTCGTCCGCGTTGTGGCCCACAGCAATGCACTGAGCTCTCAGCTCGTGGGCGACGCGACCGAGGAAGGAGTAGCGGACGCGGCGCGCTGCTTCTTCGATGGCTACCTTGTGCCGGTCCGCGTAGCCCGGCACGTCTGCGTACTCCACGCTAACGGGTATTTCCCACGATCGGGCCAGTTTATCCACGAAAGCTGCGTCTGCCTGTGATTCCTCTCCTCTGATCCCGTGATCTAGATGCCCTGCATGTATGGCGATGCCAAGTTCGTTCTGCAACTGCCCCAGAATATGGAGCAGACACAGCGAGTCGGGGCCACCGGAAACACCGACGATTACGGTGTCTCCGTCCTCGAACATGCGGTGCTTTCGAATCGTCGCTCGTACTACGTCCACAAGTCCCATCTTGCACACACCCACACCTCAATTCTACCACAGCTCGAGACCAAGGCGCAGGGAGTGAAAGAGCTCGACCGCGCCAACAGGGTGCTGAAAGGGACTTGACGGGCCGTCGAAGCCTGTGGGGACCATCGCGGCAGCAGCAAGAGGTGGTCGCGTCCTCGGCGCGCGGGATGAGCGTTCGAGGTCTGGGCCGAACGCCTACGGATTGGCTTGGCTGGCACGACAGCTTCCACACCCTCCCAGCTAGGTTGCTTGACGAAACGTGAGAAGTACGCTAGAATAGAACCATGCGGTGGGAATCGGCGGGCTGTGAAGCCTGCTTTTGCATTCTGGTTTGATGGTGATGAGAGATGTTTGAGTCTCTGACAGAGAAGCTTCAGGGGACTTTTGACAAGCTGGCACGAAAGGGCCGGCTGACCGAGAAGGACGTTGATGAGGGCCTGCGCGAGGTCAGAATGGCCTTGCTGGAGGCCGATGTCAACTTCCAGGTCGTGAAGGGCTTCATGGCCAGGGTGCGCGAGCGGGCTGTCGGTACTGAGGTGACCCGTAGCCTGACCCCCGCTCAACAGGTGGTCAGGATCGTCAATGAGGAGCTGATCTCCCTTCTGGGCGCGCCCAGTAAGATCGACCTCTCGGGCGAGTCACCCCATGTCGTGATGCTGGTGGGTTTGCAGGGGTCCGGTAAGACGACCACAGCGGCCAAGCTCGCCCTGCACCTGCGCAAGCAGGGTCAGAGGCCGCTCTTGGTGGCGGCCGATACCAGGCGACCGGCGGCCGTCGAGCAGTTGGAGATACTGGGGAAGGAGCTGGACATCGCCGTGCACAGCGAGGGGACGACGGCGGCGCCCCCTCAGATCTGCGGCAACGCCGTCCAGAGGGCGCAGAAGGCAGCCTACAGTGTGGTTGTCATGGATACCCAGGGGCGTCTCCACGTTGATGATCAACTCATGGCTGAGTTGGAATTGATCAGGAACAGACTGTCGCCCGCTGAGATACTGCTTGTGGCTGATGCCATGACCGGCCAGGATGCGGTGAGAGTGGCCCAGGAGTTTGATCAGCGAGTGGGGCTGACGGGTCTGATTCTGACCAAGATGGATGGCGATGCGCGAGGCGGAGCTGCTCTTTCCATGCGTTCCGTCACGGGAGTGCCTATTAAATTCCTGGGAGTTGGCGAGAAGTCGGGTGACCTGGAGACCTTCCATCCCGATCGTTTGGCTTCCCGCATCTTGGGCATGGGGGATGTGCTGACTCTCATCGAGAAGGCGCAGGAGGTTTTCGACGAGGAACAGGCCCTGGAGATGGAGGAGAAGCTCCGCACGGCGAGCTTCACGCTGGAGGACTTTCTGGATCAGTTGCAGCAGGTGAAGAAGATGGGGCCCATGAGCCAGGTACTAGATATGATACCTGGCTTGTCCAGTATCGCTGGACAGATACCTCAGGAGACCACGGACAAACAACTGGTGAGTATCGAAGCCATGATCAATTCCATGACACCTGAGGAGCGCCGAAATCCACGTCTTATCGGTGGGAGCCGCAAGCGACGCATCGCGCGAGGTAGCGGCACCACGGTCCAGGAGGTCAACCAACTCCTGGCTCAATTCCGCCAGATACAGAAGATGATGAAGCAGATGAGCAGTGGACGCATGCCCGATCTGATGTCGATGTTCCGGTGACATGGCCGCTGCTTCCGAAATCCAAACATTAGCAGGACTGAGAGGAGAGAAAAGGACGACAGATGATTAGAATCAGGTTGCGACGCGTTGGTGCCAAGAAACAGCCCCACTACAGAGTGGTGGTAGCTGATGCCCGTTCGCCGCGAGATGGGCGGTTTATCGAGATCATTGGTCACTACAACCCACGCACTGACCCTCCGACCTTCACGATAAAGGAGGATCGGGCCATCTACTGGCTTCAGTGCGGAGCTCAGCCCAGCGATCCCGTGCTGCGGATGCTCAACAAGCTGGGGACTTTGGAGCGGGTCAAGGGCGGTGAGGTGCTGGAGGATATCCTGGCGGAGGAGGCCGAACGCCCTCCAGTCGCGGAGGAAGAGGTAGAGGCCGCTGCTGCCCCTGAGGAGGTTGAGGAGCCCGCTGAGCCCGAGGAAGCAGTTGAGGGGATCCCCGCTTCTGAGGTGGCGATGGATCAGCTTGAGCTCTCAGGTCGCGTGCAGAGAGTTCTCTCTGAGGCGGGTATCAGGACCGTGCGAGACATGCTGAACAATCTCGAGGAGGGCAGGGAGGCGACGTTAGCGATTCCCGGCCTCGGAGAGAAGTCCCTGAATGAGATAGAGGAACGCTTACGGGCAGACGGCTTTCTTGACTGAGGCAACCTGAGGCCAAGGGGCGGTCTGCGAGAGCAAGGTGTGACGACTCCGGTGGCCGGTTCGGGGGCTCGAGATAGGAGAACCGCTTTGGCCCTGTGGTCGTCTGACTTTGTCCAGACCACGTTCAGACACGGAGGGCGATTCCCATGAAGGAGTTGGTTGAGTTTATGGCCAAGAGGCTGGTGGATCATCCTGATCAGGTGGAGGTGACCGAGGTGAACGCCACGCGTTCAGTGATCTTTGAGCTGCGGGTGGCTCAGGAGGACATGGGTCGCGTTATCGGCAAAGGAGGGCGGGTGGCCAACGCCATGCGCACGCTGTTGAGGGTGGCTGCCACGAAGCAGGGAAAACGGGCGAGATTGGAGATCGTATAGATGGAAGGCGGGGGCAGGGGAGGCCCTTCTCCCGGTGGCGAGAATCGGCCTTCTCACCTGGTGGTCGGACGGATTCTGGCCCCTCATGGACTCAAGGGTGAGGTGGAGGTCGAAATACTTACTGATTTCTCAGACCGCTTCAGCTTGCTGAAGACGGTCTATTTGGGCGAAGAGCTGGATCCTGTCGTCCTGGAGGGGCACCGGCCCAAGAACAAGAGGCTCATCCTGAAGCTGGCCGGCTACCAGGATCGCGACGAAGCCGCCGCGCTACGGGGGAGGTTGATCTACGTACCCATCGAGGAGGCGATGCCTCTCGAGGAGGATGAGTACTATCTGTATGAGATAGTGGGATTGCGGGTCTGGACGACGGAGGGCGAGTTCCTGGGCCGCGTGGAGGAGGTACTATTCACGGGGAGTAATGACGTCTACGTGGTCAGAGATGGTGACCAGGAAGTACTGATCCCTGCCATCTCCAGTTCCGTGAGGGAAGTGGACATAAGCCAGCAACGGCTCATCGTGCACCTGATTGAGGGGTTGCGGTGAGGCAGTGATGGGTCCGCCGTCAGAAGTCGTGTGGAGGTCTGAAGGGAGTTGCCTTGACTGAGGTCAAGTACTGGATCGGGTTCAACATCGTCTCTGGGATAGGGCCGGCGCGCTTCAAGCTGCTGGTCGACCATTTCGATGATCTGGGGAGGGCTTGGCATGCCAGCCAGGCCGAATTGCGTTCGGCTGGATTGGACAGACGGTCCATTGAAAGCCTGCTGGCGGCGAGGCAGCAATTGTCCCTGGATGAGGAACTGGCGAGGGTTAGGAAGGAAGGGGCTCAGATCATCACCTGGAAGGATGAGGAATACCCGCCCAGACTGCGCCACATCCACAATTCGCCTCCGGTGCTGTATGTAAAGGGGCAGATCGTCCCTCAGGATGAGTGGGCGATGGCGGTGGTGGGGACGCGCACCTCCACAACGTACGGTAGGCAGATGGTGGATGAGGTAGCGGGTGATCTCGCGAGAAGCGGGATCACCGTGGTCAGTGGCCTGGCTCGCGGGATCGATTCCCTCGCCCACCGTGCGGCCTTGCGGGCTGGCGGGCGTACGTTGGCCGTACTGGGTTGCGGCATCGACATCATCTATCCCCAGGAACACACGAACCTGGCGAAGAACGTCGTGGAGAGAGGAGCGCTGATCACTGAGTATCCACTGGGCACCAAGCCTGAAGGGGGCAACTTCCCGCCGCGCAACCGCATCATCAGTGGGTTGTCTCTGGGTACCTTGGTCATAGAGGCCGCAAAGCGCAGTGGGGCCTTGATCACTGCCGACTATGCCTTGGAGCAGGGACGGGAAGTTTTCGCGCTCCCAGGCAACGCCGCCAGCCGCAAGAGCGAAGGGACCAATCTGCTGATTCAAGAAGGGGCTGCGAAGCTGGTCATGTCCGTCGAGGACATTCTCGAGGAGCTGAACCTGACGCTGGTCGTGCAGCATCAAGAGATGCAGATGGCGGTACCGGAGAATGAGCAGGAATCGAAGATACTCCAGTGTGTCTCCACCGAGCCGATTCACGTGGATGAAATCGGCCAGAAGACCGATCTACCGATCGCGGAGGTGACCAGCACCCTGGCTATGCTCGAACTGAAGGGTATGGTCCGTCAGGTGGGGGGCATGAACTACGTCGTGGCGAGGGAAAGAGGGGTGGAGTACGTTGTGGACTAAGTGGAGGCGCTGATGTATGCTGTCGTCTTGGCGGGCGGGAGTGGGAAACGCCTCTGGCCCCTTAGTCGCAAAGAATGTCCCAAGCAGCTCGTGGATATGCCGTGTGAGGACAGACCTTTGCTTCAGGAAACCTTTGCTCGCTTGGAGGCGCTTATGCCTGCGAGCGATGTCTACATCATCACGGCCGAGCAATACGTAGGGGGTACGAGGGAGCAACTGCCCTCCGTTCCGGAGTCCAACATCATCGCCGAGCCTGAAGGACGAGGGTCGGCCCCGGCTGTAGGTCTGGCAGCTGTGTACCTGAAACACAGGGATTCAGAGGCGATCATGGCTTGTCTGCCAGCGGACCATCACATCGCCCAGCCAGAGCGGTTTCGGGAGGCGCTGGGTGTGGCCGAACAGGTGGCCCAGCAGGGGCACCTCGTCACTTTGGGGATGAAACCCGACTACGCACATACGGGCTATGGGTATATCGAGATCGGTGAGAAGTTGATGAATATCGGTGGACATACCGTTCATCGCGTCCAGCGCTTCACCGAGAAACCCGATGAGGCTGCGGCCAAGCGTTTCGTCGAGGGGGGTCAGCATTTCTGGAACAGCGGGATGTTCATCTGGAAGGCGTCGACGATCCTGCACGAGATAGAGAAGCATCTTCCCCGTCTTCACTCATGCCTGGCTGAGCTGGATCAGGTTCTATGGACAGAAGATGAGCGCGAGGTTCTGGAACGTACCTGGCCGCAGGTGGAGAAGGAGACCATAGACTTCGGAATCATGGAAAAGGCCGAGGACGTGGTGGTCATACCGGTGGAGATGGGTTGGAGCGACGTGGGAAGTTGGGCCAGTCTGGCGGAGCTGCTGCCGTGTGATGGGGATGGCAACGTCGTGGTGGGCCGCCACCTGGGCCTGGAAACCCGGAACTCAGTGATCTACAGTCCTCATCATCTCGTGGCCACCATCGGGATTGAGGACCTCATCGTGGTAGCCACCGAGGATGCGATCCTCGTTTGCCCCAGAGATCGAGCACAAGAGGTCAAGGCGCTCGTGGAGCGGCTGGACGAGGAAGGATGGCAGGAGTGCCTGTAAGGTGATTGGTTCTATGGAAGCCTATTGTATGCGGTGCAAGGCCAAGAGGGAGATGGCCAACCCACAGCCTGTGTACACGAAGAACGGACGCCCCGCCACCAGGGGGACTTGCCCTGTGTGCGGGAGCGGGATGTTCCGCTGGGGGAAAACCGAGGCCCATCAATCGCTGCCGAAACCGAAGGTCGTGCCGGGTGATGGCAAGCTGGTCATTGTGGAGTCGCCCGCGAAGGCGCGCACTGTGGGCAGATTCCTGGGCAAAGGCTACAAGGTCGAGGCGACGTTGGGCCACGTGAGGGATCTTCTGAGATCCCGACTCAGCGTGGATGTGGACAACGATTTTGCACCCACCTACCGCGTGCCCAAGGAGAAGCGGAAGGCTGTGAATCAGATCAAGAAGGTGGCCAAGAAGGCGGCTGAGGTGTATCTGGCCACTGACCCCGACAGGGAAGGCGAGGCCATAGCTTGGCACCTGGTCCAGGCGGCTGAGATAGAGGGTCGCCCCATCTACAGGGTAGTCTTCCATGAGATCACCGAGGAGGCGATCACAGAGGCCTTCGACAACCATCGCGACATAGACATGCAGTTGGTGGACGCGCAGCAGGCACGCCGCATTCTGGACAGGTTGGTTGGTTATCAGATCAGTCCCCTGCTGTGGAAGACCGTAAGAGGCGGGCTCTCCGCGGGTCGGGTGCAGTCGGTAGCTCTTCGCCTGGTTGTCGAGCGGGAGAGGGAGATCGAGAAGTTCATCCCTCAAGAGTACTGGTCCATCGAGGCTGAACTGGCCAAGCAGGACACGCGAGGGCAGGAGGCAAGGGAGAGCTTCTGGGCCAAGTTGCACAAGGTCAGGGGTAAGGATGTCGATCTCAGCAACCAAGAGGAAGCGCAGAAGATAGTCGATGATCTACGAGGGGCGAGCTATGTCGTGGCTAAAGTGGTCAAGCGCAAGCGACAGAGAAAGCCCCCAGCGCCCTTCATCACCAGCACTCTCCAGCAAGATGCTTCTCGTCGTCTGCAGTTCTCGGCCAGACGGACGATGCGCGTTGCTCAGCAGCTTTATGAGGGGATAGACGTCGGTCCAGATGGCGAGGTAGGTCTGATCACCTATATGCGTACTGATTCGGTGAACGTGGCTCCTCAGGCCGTGGCGGAGGCCAGGGCTTACATTGCAGAGAAGTACGGCAAGAGGTACCTGCCGGCGAAGCCGCCCAGGCACAAGACCCGCGCGAAGAGGGCTCAGGAGGCCCATGAGGCCATTCGCCCCACCTCAGTTGGGCGAGAGCCCAAGGCCATAAGGGGCTATCTAAGTCAGGATCAGTATCGTTTGTATGACCTCATCTGTAGGCGCTTCCTGGCCAGCCAAATGGCGGCGGCCGTGATGGACACCACCTCTGTGGACATCGAGGCCGGTGACCCCAAGGCGGAGATGCCCTACCTGTTCCGGGCCACGGATACGGTGGTGAAGTTTCCGGGCTTCCTGCGGGAATACGGGGACCTGCGTCGTGATGAGGAGAAGCAGACTGCTCCGCTGCCGCCACTCCGCCAGGATGAACTGCTGGACCTGCTGTCTCTGCTTCCCAGGCAGCACTTCACCAAACCGCCACCTCGCTACAGCGAGGCAACTCTGGTCCGGGCCCTGGAGGAGCATGGCATAGGAAGGCCCAGCACCTACGCTCCCATCCTTTCGACGATCCAAAACCGGGGCTACGTGCAGTTGACAGAGAGACGATTCCACCCCACCCAAGTGGGGTTCATCGTCAACGATCTGCTGGTGGAGCATTTCGGGGAGATCATCAACGTGGACTTCACCGCCCGCCTGGAGGCGAACCTGGACCTCATCGCCTCGGGCGAGCGGGAGTGGGTGCCGGTCCTACGTCGCTTCTACGACCGTTTCGAGGGGCAGTTGAAGCGGGCCGCTGTGGAAATGGAAAAGGTGAAGATGGAGCCTGAGCCAGCGGGGATAGACTGTGACGAGTGCGGCAGCCCTATGGTGATCAAGATGGGGCGATACGGCAAGTTCATCGCTTGCAGCAATTACCCCCAATGCCGCAACACCAAGCCTTTCCTGGTGAAGGTGGGCGTCGAGTGTCCCCAGTGCGGCGGGGACCTGGTGGAGAAGAGGAGCAGGAAAGGGCGCGTGTTCTACGGTTGCGCCAACTACCCCGAATGCGACTTCGCCACCTGGGACAAGCCTGTGCCTCAACTCTGCCCCGAGTGTGGGGGATTGATGACGGAGGCCGGTAAGGACTCGGTGAAATGTATCCGCTGCGGCACGCGCAGGGCCCTCTTGCGGGAGGAGGCGGCTGTGCAACAGGAGCCGCCGGTGGGTCAGTAGGGGTCTTGCACCGGGTCAGTGTGCGTGTCCACACCTGAATATCCTACCGCGGTGCGTCAGTGAGGTAGCGGCGCTGGAGAGAGGAGGGTCGTGTGCTGAGCGAGGTTGGTCACCAGAGGACCATGGAAGAACAGCTTCAGCGCTACATCACCCACCTCCAGGTGGAGAAGGACGCCTCGCCTTACACCCTTCGCAACTATTTGCACGAGATCCAGCAGTTCCTCGACTTCCTGAAGGATCAGGGCGTACACTCCTGGGACGCCGTTGATCGGCAGGTGCTGCGTCGCTATCTGCTCTGGCTGCGCAAGGAGGGCTACGTAGAGGCCAGCATGGCGCGCAGGCTCTCGGAGATCCGTTCTTTCTGCCGGTATCTGATCCAGGAGGGCCTGCTCGACTTCAACCCCATGGACGTCGTGTCCTCTCCCAAGGTGCCCAAGAGGCTGCCGCGCTACTTGAGGAATGAAGAGGTCGAGGCCCTGTTGAACGCTCCCGATCTGTCCACTCCGCTGGGCCAGCGCGACAGAGCTATCGTGGAGCTTCTGTACGCGGCCGGCGTGAGGCTGAGTGAACTGGTCAGCCTGGATCTAGAGCACCTCAACCTGGACAGGGGACAGCTCCTCGTTTGGGGGAAGGGGGGGAAAGAGAGGGTGGTGTTGCTGGGAGGCCCCGCGGTGCACGCCCTGAGGACCTACATCGACGACGGGAGGGGTCGGCTGGCGAGTCCGAAAACCAGAAACGCCCTGTTCCTGAACCGCTTCGGGGGACGGCTTTCCCGGCGCAGCATTGGGTTGATCCTGGACAAGTACAGCAAGCTGGCGGGGTTGTGGAAGAAAGTGACCCCCCACCTGCTGCGCCATACGTTCGCCACACACATGCTGGAGGGTGGAGCTGGCCTGCGGGTGGTCCAGGAGCTGTTGGGCCACGCCCAACCCACCACGACAGAGATCTACACCCACGTCACACCGAGTCGCCTTCGCGAGGTGTACATGAAGACGCATCCGAGGGCGAAGGAGTAGCCCATTGTCTCGCTGTAATTCAACCTCGAGGGCGGTGGCAGACATTCTTGGGAGGGGATCGATGAGCGCGATCCTCTTATGACAAGAGTGCACCACGTAGCTATGATTCCAAGGACGGAGAGGGAGCTGCGGCATGCAGCGGTTTGAGAGAAGGCTCCGCAAGCTACGGCAGGAGCTGGAAGCCAGGAATCTCGACACCTTCATCATCACGCATCCTCAGAACCGGCGCTACTTGAGCGGTTTCACCGGCACTGACGGGACACTGTTCATCACAGGTGACAAGGCTGCTCTGACCACCGATTTTCGCTACCTTGAGCAGGCGCAGAGGGAATCCCCAGCCTACGAGTTGGTGGAGGCTACGTCTGATATCCTGGCCCAGTCGTTGAGCGACCTGGCGACCGCAGTCAGGGCGAAACGTATGGGCTTCGAAAGCCACCACGTCACCTTTGCCAACTATTGTCAGTGGGCTGAGACCGCGGCCGGTTTCGAACTCGTGCCTGTCAAGGATCTAGTGGAGGAGATGCGAGCCATCAAGGACGAGGGAGAGATGGAGGCGATCAAGCGTGCTGTAGCGATTGGCGATGCAGCGATGGCTCACGTCAGGGAGTTCATCACACAGGGGATGACGGAGAAGGAAGTGGGGTGGGAGTTGGAGGTGTATATGCGCACGCACGGCGCCGAAGCCGTCGCCTTCGACATCATCGTCGCCAGCGGTCCCAACGGAGCGATGCCCCACGCCACGGTTTCGGACCGCGTCATTCAGGCTGGAGAGCCCATCGTCATCGACCTCGGCGCGCGGGTGGACGGATACCACTCTGACCTGACCCGCACCCTCGTTCTGGGCGAGCGCGACGATAGGTTCCAGGAGATCTACGATCTGGTTCTCAAGGCGCAATTGGCGGCGCTGGAGGGAATCAGGCCCGGGATGACAGGCCGCGAGGCCGATGCATTGGCTCGCGACGTCATCGACGAGGCTGGATACGGCGAGTACTTCGGGCACGGGCTGGGGCACGGTGTGGGGCTGGAGGTTCACGAGAAGCCCAGGGCAGGCAGAAAGTCGCAGGATGTGCTACGTCCAGGGATGACGCTGACGGTGGAGCCGGGGATCTACATCCCGGGTTGGGGTGGGGTGCGGATAGAAGACCTCGTCGTGATCGGCAAGGATGGTGTGAGAATCCTCAGCCGGGCGGACAAGCGCGCAGTGGCTGGAGCCGGTGGCGGGCACTTGTGACGCGAGGGCGAGCGACGAGTGGCACTGGCCTGTGAGATAGTCTCCTTCCCGAGCGAGGTATTCGGGGGGCGTGTCTGGGGCAAGTGGTCGACTGTGAGAGAAAGGGACGGCTCTGCGGGGCTGGCAAGGGCACCTAGCATCACTTGGAGTCTTGTCGTACAAACGGTCTCACCGAGACTGTTGGGTGCAGGAGAGGGATATGGCGGAACTGGACCTGTTTGGGCGCATAGGAGCGCTGAGCAACCTGCGCAGTGCGTGGATCAAGGCACGGCACTACGCGCGCACGGAGGAGTTCTACTTCGACGCCTACGCGTACGACTTGTTCGAGGGGCGGCTTGAGGCAAACCTCGCAGCCTTGCAGGACGAACTCCTTGGGGGGACGTATGAGCCGAGACCTCTTCGGCAGTTAGTGATCCCCAAGGCGGACGGAGTCCGGACGCTGTACAGTCTCGATCCCCGCGACTCGGTCGCGGCGCAGGCGGTCATCAACGTGGTGGGACCGGTGTTCGAGGGCGAGTTTAGTGCCTTTAGCTTTGGCAACCGCCTCAATGTGGGGGAGGGCGAAAGTGAGGATGCCTACCGAAGATGGCAGGATCTCTTCGACGAGTATGAGTCTCAGGTGCGCAGTTTTCTTCACGAAGGAACCGACAGCTGGTATCTGATCACGGACATCGAGAACTGCTATCCTTCTATTGGTGTAGACAGGCTCCGGGGCGTGCTTGGAGCGCAGGTGGCAGATGATCGGACGATGGAGCTTCTGGACTCGTTTCTTCGACTGGAAGCCTGGGATCCTGACGAGCGACTCCAGCCGGTGGAGGGGCTGCCACCAGGAACGATCTACTCGCATTTCCTTGCCAATGTGTACTTCACCGAGTTTGACAATGTAGCGGTCCAACACGCGACAAGGTATGCGCGCTACGTTGATGACATTTGTCTGGTCTGCCCGGACGAAGCCAGCCTTCGAGAGACAGAGCGTGTCTTGGCAGAGTGGCTGGGAAGATCGCGGCCACAGCAGCACTTCAAGACGGAGAAGACTGTGCGACGCCCTGTGACTGACTGGGAGCCGCTAGTTGACCACACCCGCAAGCTCAGGTACGCCAGGAGGCTGGATGTCATGGGAGCACTTGATGTCCCAGCAAGCCAGATCCAGAAAGTGGCTGATGCGGTGGCGCTCCTCCATGATCTGTATCTTGTGGTGGAGACCACTGGCGACATCGAGCGACTTGTTCGGGACGCGGGGTTTGTCATAGGTCAGCTCAGACGGTTGGGAGCACCGGACCTCGATTCTATCATCTACTCTTTGTTGGACGCACATCCCCTACGGCCGTCGACTATGCGTGTGGCGCTTAGCTGCCTTCTCGAGCTTGAACTTCCCACTGCGTCACGTCGTTTTCAACACTATCTGGCGCCTGGCCGCGACGACCTAGGCTATTTCCGGATGAACTTCCTGCAAGTGTTGCCTTTCTTCTCAGAGTCCGCAGGAGGGCTGAAGGACATGCTGATAGACCAGTTTTGCAGCGATCCTAGTTATCTGGTCAGAGCCAGCACGTATGTAGCCCTTAAGGCACTCGCAGAGTGTGCTGCGATCTCGTTGACCGTTGAGGAGCTGGATCTCTTAAGGCGGGCTGAGACATCTACATATGCGCTGTCCCGGCTGGTTGATTGCTACGCGGTGGCTGAAGGAGACGGCGTTTGGATCCCGCTCGTGTCGTTCCTCGCGCGGGATGGTGAGAGCCAGGCGACCGGAGTGGCGCGAGCTGTCTCTGAGCTCCTCAGACGCGAGCGAGCAGATCCCGCGATTTTGGAGAGCGTGCTGCCGGCGTTCGAGCAGCTGGCCGGCCTCGACTGTGAGGCCTTCATTCATCTCTTATACGCAACGTCGCGATTTGGTGCTCCGTGGATGGTGTCTCGGGTGCTGAGCATGGCGCGCGATGAGCTCGGGGAGGGCCTGTGCCACAGACTTTTCTCCATTCTGGCCCTTGAGGTCATAGAAGACCTGGCGCTACATCGCCAGCTTGGCCGACTGCTTGAGTTCTCCGGGTTCGTGCAGCGGGAAGGCTTCACGGGTCAGGCGAGCCTAGGGTTGCAAGAGGTCATAGGGCACACCTCGGACAGCGAGGTGAGGCAGCGAGCCCGAGTTGGACAGGACGCCATCAGACGAGCCGCTGTGTCAATTGGCCTGCCCGGCTGGTATGCCAATGATCCTGAGTGCCATCGAGGATTGTATCGCGACACGCACGGCGACGCCGAGTACCTCTGCCTCGGCTTCGACAGCGACGCAACGGGCCGAGTGGGCACAGTGGAACTAATCTCGATCGCCCGGCTTCGAGAAAGTGGCTTCTCCGACCCGGATCAATGGGTCACATACCTCCGTTGCCTCCATGAACAGGGCGTCATTTGCCTGCTGGACGCTGGGGCATACCGTGAGAATGGTGTGGACAAGGCCTTCAGTCTGTACGAAAAGCCAGCGGGCTTCGATACGGCGGCACGGTGGCTGCAGCACCAAAACGTTGACGGACTGTTTCCCGTCTCGGTCGTCCTCCAACTTGGCCTAGCCGTCCTAGACGCTGTCAGCAGGACGGCGCACGCCAGCGTTCGCGTGGCTTCCATTGATCCACTGAATGTGCTGTGGAACTCACGTGACGGGACAGTAAAGCTGCTGAACATAGGAAGCAGCCTAGGCGTTCCGACGTATCAGTGTGGCATCGCTGGCTGCGGCGAGCCTTGCAGTCGGGACGAGATGGGTCCCAGCACCTCAAGCTATCATCTTGGCCTTCTGATCCTCCAACTGATCAGAAAGGAGTGTCCGATTGCAGCCATCAATTTGACTAGGTCCAAGTACGGCCGCCGTATCTCGCTAAATGAGCTGGTTGATATCGAGGATCTGTCGCCACATATGCGTCTGATTCTAGTGAGATTGCTGCAGAAGGTTGACGAGTATAGGTACGCGAGCTTGAGCTGTCTCCACGAAGATCTCACTGATGCTCTGGCGTTCTCAGCTTCGCTGGCGGAGAGGTCATCCACGGAGGATCCAGCGTCCCTTGATCGAGAGACCCTTGGGGACTTCGTCGAGTTTCGACTTAAGATAGTGTCTAGGAACCCGGAGTTGCGGCGCTACCCCGTGAGCCCGCGGGTACGCAATATGCTCAAGTCTCTCTCCGACTCGCTGGCTTTCCTTCCGGAGTCGATGCTGTCCGAATGGGTGCCTCGCCTTGCACTGCGCCCCTGCTCGCCGATGTTTCCGCCAAGCTACAAGGCACGCAATCTAAGTCCAGAGGGGAGGCGCCTGCTGGGCATTGCGCAGGGCTGGGAAGAAGCCTTGGCCCCCAAGGAGGTCTCAGACGAAGATGTTGCGACGCGGCTTGCCAAGCTGTGTGTCTACCACACGGTCGCAGTTGAGGCGTCCTCGTCATTGGCTGCTGCTGTCGCCGCGAGTTTGGGTATCTCCGCCGAGACCGTTGCCAAGATGAAGCAACTGGTCCAGCGAATGATGTCAGAAGTCCGCGGCACGCCAACCGTTCCGTTGTCCGTGCGGGTCGCAGGGGACGATTCAGTGACCATCAATACAGTGTATTCGTCCAACGACCTGCAGCAGCAGCTGCAATTCCTCAGCTGGATCGAGGGCCGCCAGTCCTCGCCCTATGGAAGGGGAGCAAGCTCGCTGAGTGCGGTGGGCTTGTTCCTAGCGCTGTTTGCATTTGACTGCGAGGTGCTGCGGCACGGGAGGCCAATCGCCCGGTCACTTCCCGTCCTGCCCGTGAACACCAAGGGCCTGGCTGCGCAAGATCTCTGGCATCTTGTGGCGGATTTTGCCCTCCTGGACCGTGAAATCACGCACTTGGACTCCACCTCGCTCTGCAACACTGAGGAGCCTGTTGCGTGCCGGGGCGCACGCGTCTCCGAGGTGTGGACACGGATTCCAGCGATCCTGCGGTTTGTCCGCAGTGTCAACCCGAGCAGGCGGTGGGCAGCAGAGCTGTACAGTTACGAGTTTTGGGCGGACAGTGGCATCATAAAGCTGACCTTCCCTCATTTTGGGGAGCGAGGCTTCCGGCCATCCGAGGTATTCTCATCTGGCGACTTCCTCAAGAAGTGGGATTCCAAGCGGCCCGTGCGGGTCGACGTCCTGTCGGAACGGGGCCTGCGAGCCGGAATCATCTGTTCTGTTTTGGCGCCTTCAGAGCACTTCAAGCGCTTGCCAGTCCCTGCCCGAGGGTGGTCGCCAGCCCGGGTGGCGCGCTGGATGCGCCACCACCCTCAACTTCGGGTTCTCGTGTTGGCTACCGTCGGTCTGGGAGTGGCAGCAGTCCTCTTGTGGTATGTGCAGGGCCTTGCCTCAGTACGGGGACTGGCGGTTCCTCTTGCGATCCAGGGCCTGACGGTCTTCATCGGTGCAGTCGTTCCCAACTTGGCTGCGGAGAGCATTCGCGCCGTTCTGGCCACTGTGTATCCGGAAGATGCACCTTTGGTTGAGTGATTACGCCAGGGCCGCAGCCCTGTTGCGGGTACAGAAAGGAAGGCGCGCGAGATGGACGTGCTCGCTCCAGCGCTCCAAGACGTTGGCATGTGGGCGTCGCTCGTCTCTCAAGCTGCGCTTGGCCCGTCAGAGATAGCGGCGCCCTCACGGCGCTCCGTCGCACTGGGACATGACGCATGATGACCGACGGTAAGGACGACTGCCTGACACCGGCCATTGCAGCGGTCCGCGGTGGAGACAATAGTAGGGGACGGGAACTCATGCTCTCGGTATTGGAGGGCGATCCACGCAACGCGACCGCCTGGAGCTGGGCCTGCGATGTAGCTCAAGCCACGGCGGAACGCATCCACTGACTGAGAATGGCACGGGTTGCAGAACTCTGCTGGTGCAGTCGGTAACCATCGTTGGGGAGTGAGCAAAGGCCGGAGTCGTGGATGACTAGACGCGGTAGGAGCGCGCAGACTGCATTTGCTCTGGTAGGACAGGTTGCCAACCTGTCCTACGGGGCCGTCGTGCCCCGAGAGCGTACCGAGCTGGCAGGCGGTGGCACGTCAGGCGGTGCCACAGTATCCCATGAGCCGACAGCCCGGGCAGTGACCAACCTCCCCTCGCGCCAAAGGATGGCGATATGAGGACCTTGGAGTACCAACGGTTCTATCGTCGGCACTTGCCGCACATGCAGCCGCCAGGCGCGACGTTGTTCGTCACTTTCCGTTTGGCGGGTTCGATCCCGGCCGAAGTGCTTCAGCGGCTTCGGGTCGAAGCCGAAGGCAGCGATGCAGCCCTGGCTCACATCGGCGACCCGCAGGAATGTGAGCAGCGCGCCCACATCGAACAGAGGCGTCATTTCGCCAGGTGGGACGCGGAGTTGGACAGGGGTCGCAGTGGGCCTGTGTGGCTCAGTGAACCTCGGGTAGGTGACTTGGTCGCTGAGGCTTTGCACTACCGTGACGGAAAGGTGTACGGTTTGGATGCCTATTGCATCATGCCCAACCATGTCCATGTGGTGTTCACGCCGCTGCCCGAGGGCGCCGACAGCTATTTCGCTGTGTCCACGATCATGCACTCGCTGAAACGACACACTGCGCGCCAGGCGAATCGTGTGCTCGGACGCCAAGGAACATTCTGGCAGGGCGAGAGCTATGATCATGTTCTACGAGACGAAGAGGAACTCCACAGGATCATTACCTATGTGCTGAACAATCCGGTCAAAGCGAGTCTCGTTCAGATCCGCGATGATTGGAGGTGGAAGTACTGTAAGTACGAGTAGGACAGGTTGCCAACCTGTCCTACGGAATCGGACGGACAGCTGTGGTGTCATCGTTTTCGCTTTCTCGCCAGCAACTCGCGGTCGTCGAACGGCCCGTCGAGGGAAAGGTGTTCCTCGAGGGGCCGGCCGGCACGGGCAAGACGACCGCCGGTGTGGGGCGTCTCCTGCACTTGCTAGACTCCGGTGTCCCGCCCGAATCCATCCTCGTGGTTGTGCCGCAGCGCACGCTGGGTACACCCTACTACGAGGCCCTGCGCAACCCACAACTGCCCGCTGGGCGGCAGGTCACCGTCCTCACCATCGGCGGCCTGGCCCGGCGCATGGTGGACCTCTTCTGGCCGCTCATCGCTGAGAAAGCTGGCTTTGCGCAGCCCGACCGAGGGCCGACTTTCCTCACCCTGGAGACGGCGCAGTACTTCATGGCCCACCTGGTGCGGCCCTTGCTCGATGAGGGCTACTTCGAGATGGTGACTATCGACCGCAACCGTTTGTACAGCCAGATCCTGGACGATCTGAACAAAGCCGCCGTGGTCGGGTTTCCGTACACCGAGATCGGCGAACGGCTCAAAGCGGCCTGGGGCGGGGAGCAAAGCGAGAAGCGCATCTACGACGAGGCTCAGGCCTGCGCCACTGGCTTCCGCGAATACTGCCTGGCCAAGAACCTCCTCGATTTTTCGCTGCAAGTCGAGGTCTTCGTCAACCACCTGTGGTCGCTGCCACTGTGCCACGACTATCTTGTGCACAGATACACCCATGTCATCGTCGACAACGTCGAGGAGGACACCCCGGTGGCTCACGACCTCCTGCGCGACTGGTTGCGCCACAGCCGGTCCGCTCTGCTGATCTACGATCAGGAGGCGGGCTACCGTCGGTTCCTGGGGGCAGACCCGGAGAACGCTTGCGCGCTGAGGGAGCTGTGCCACGAGACAGTCAGTTTCGGGGACTCCTACGTCACGTCGCCGGACCTGGGAGCTCTCGGGTATGAACTGGCCCGCAGCCTGAACAGAGGCGCGGAGCCGATCTCGGGGGAGGTTCCCGCGGCGTTGTGCTTCCAGCACCATCGCTATCACCCGCAGATGCTGGACTGGGTGGCCGATGAGATCACCGCGTTGGTGCGTAGGCAGGGTGTCCACCCAGAGGAGATCGTGATCCTGGCTCCCTTCATGACCGACGCCCTCCGTTTCTCGCTGATGAACAGACTGGAGCACGAGGGGGTACCGGCCCGTTCCCACCGACCATCACGGGCCCTGCGGGAGGAGCCAGCCACCCAGTGCCTGCTGACGCTGGCGGCTCTCGCTCACCCCCACTGGCGGATCTGCCCGACCAAGTTCGACGTGGCCTACGCCCTGATGCAGGCCATAGAGGGAATGGACCTGGTGCGGGCACAACTCCTGGCCGAGATCGTGCACCGCGTCCGAGACGGGGTGCCCGTGCTCAGTTCCTTCGACCGGATCGACTCCGCCATGCAGGAGCGTCTCACGTTCCTGCTGGGCGAACGCTACGAGCGGATGCGCACCTGGATCGAGGAGTACGTCGCTGGTCCGGAGGCAGAACTGGACCACTTCTTGGGCCGCCTCTTCGGTGAGGTGCTGTCGCAGGAGGGTTACGGCTTCCACGCCAACTATGACGCTGGGCAGGTGGCCGCCAACCTGATCGAGTCGGTGCAGAAGTTCAGATGGGTGGCGAGCGATGGCCCTCTTCAGCAAGACAAGCCCTTGGGTAGGGAGTACCTGGAGATGGTACAGGACGGCGTCGTGGCTGCCCAGTACATCCGGAATTGGCGAGTCCAACGGGAGGACGCGATCCTCCTCGCACCCGCGTACACCTTCCTGATGAGTAACCGCCCGGTGGACTACCAGTTCTGGCTTAACACCGGAGGCCGAGGTTATTGGGAACGTCTCTACCAACCCCTCACCCATCCCTACGTACTCAGCCGTCATTGGCGGAGAGATAAGGTCTGGACAGACGCCGATGAGTTCGAGACCAGGCAGGAGGCGATGCATCGACTGACCCAGGGGCTGATCCGACGCTGCCGGCGAAGGATCTACCTGGGTTTCAGTGAGTTGGGCGAGCAGGGCTACGAACAACAGGGGCCGCTGCTCCAAGCGATCCAGCGGGTCTTGCGCCGTTTTCCAGCCCCACCCGAGGTTGTCTCACGGAGCACTTGAGGGAGTGTTGATGTTCAAGCCTCGTCCCAAGCAACAGGAAGTCCTCAAGTATGCCGGCGGGAAGATGGGGGTGTCAGCCGTGCCCGGCAGCGGCAAGACCGTCACCCTCTCGTACCTGGCGGCCCAACTAGTGGCCAACGCGAAGCTGGAGGACGACCAGGAGGTGCTGGTCGTGACCCTGGTCAACTCGGCAGTGCACAACTTCTCCAGCCGCGTAGCCGCCTTCGTGAAGGAGGGCGGACTGCTGCCCAACATCGGCTATCGGGTGCGGACGCTGCACGGCCTGGCTCACGACATCGTGCGCGAGAGGCCATCCTTGGTGGGTCTTTCCGACGACTTCCGGATCATAGACGAGCGAGCGGCGGTCCAGATCTGCCAGGAAGCGGCCGAGGCCTGGTTGCGGGGCAACCCTTCCGCCGCCGTGGATTTCCTCTCTTTGGATCTCGAGGCGAAGCAGTTGGATTGGGTGCGTCGGAAGCAGTGGCCGTTCCTGGTCAGCGACGTTGCCCTCAGCTTCATCAGAAAGGCGAAGGACCTGCAGGTCGCGCCCGCCGAACTCAGGGAGATGTGCGACAACTCGCCAGCTTCGCATTCCCTGGTGGAGATGGGATGCGCGATCTACGCCGACTACGAGCGTGCATTGGCATATCGTGGCGCTGTGGACTTCGATTCCCTCATCCAACTGGCGTTGCGCGCTTTGGAGTTGGACCGAGAGTACCTGGAAAGACTCCGTCATCGCTGGCCTTTCATCCTGGAGGACGAGGCGCAGGACAGCAGCCGCTTGCAAGAGAAGATCCTGAAGCTCCTCGTGGGACCGGGTGGCAATTGGGTGCGCGTCGGCGATCCCAATCAGGCCATCTACGAGACCTTCACCACGGCCAGTCCCCGGTTCCTGCGCGACTTCCTGAAGCAGGATGGTGTTGCAGCACGAGAGTTGCCCAACTCCGGGCGCTCAACGCAGAGTATCATGAACCTGGCCAACCATCTCATTGACTGGACACAGCGAGAACACCCGGTACAGAGGGTGCGACATGCTCTCTCGCCTCCGCACATCGAGCCCACGCCACCGGGCGACCCGCAACCCAATCCTGCGGATGCACCAGACAAAGTGCGATTGGTGGCCCAGAAGTTTACTCCGGCCGAGGAAGTTCGGGCCGTGGTCGACTCCTTGGCAAAGTGGTTGCCTGAGCACCAGGACGAGACTGTGGCGGTGCTTGTGCCCCGGAACGCGCGGGGCTTCGAGATCGTGGGCGAGCTGAAGAAGCGTGGCCTGGCATACCTGGAGCTACTGCGCAGCACCAGATCCACACGGGAGACGGCGGGGGCTTTGGGGAATGTGGTGAACTACCTGGCCGATCCCTCCTCGTCGGCGAAGCTGGCGACTGCCTACCGGGTGTGGCGGCGCGACGATCGCGAGGAACAGGAGCTAAAGGCGCGCGTTGATGGAGTGGCCAGGTCTGTGCGCAAATGCCGGCGAGTCGAAGATTTCCTGTGGCCTCGGGTGGAGCGCGATTGGCTGGGGCACCTGGAGTTGGGTGGGGAGGATGAGAGCGTCCGCGACCAGTTGGTTGCCTTTCGCGATGTAGTGCGTCGTTGGCAGGGGGCGACCCTACTGCCCATAGACCAGCTCATCCTCACCCTGGCTCAGGACCTGTTCCACGAACCTGCCGACCTGGCCGTGGCCCACAAGTTGGCCGTGGTCTTGCGCCAAGCCAGCGAGAGTCACCCCGACTGGCGTCTGCCCGAGTTGACACAGGAACTGGCGGTGGTGGCCCGCAACGAGCGGCGCTTCTTGGGTCTGAGCGAAGACGATATCGGGTTCGATCCGCAACGATACAGGGGCAAGGTGGTGGTGGCCACTGTTCACAAGGCCAAGGGACTGGAGTGGGATCGCGTGCACCTGATGTCTGTGAACAGCTACAGCTTTCCCTCTGCTGCGCCCTACGACAGCCACATTGCGGAGAGGTGGTTCGTCCGCGACACCCTGAACCTAGAGGCGGAGGCCTTGGCGGAGCTAAAAGCGCTTGTATCCGGGGAAGTCGGCTATCGGGAGGGGGAGGCGACCCAGGAGGCACGGCTGGAGTACGCGGCCGAGCGGCTGCGACTACTGTACGTGGGCATCACGCGCGCCAGAAAGGAACTGATCATCACCTGGAATACGGGGCGCCAGGGGAACCAGCAACCGGCGGTGCCGTTCATCGCCTTGCAGACGTACTGGGAGGGATGTGGAGATGGGGTTGCCGGCTGATTTCCAGTTCAGTCAGAGTAGCCTCCAGGACTACGTGGACTGCCCGCGACGTTTCTGCTTGCGCTACGTACGAGGCCTGGCCTGGCCGGCGCTCCAGGCTGAGCCCGCCTTGGAGCACGAGCGGCATCTTCAGCAGGGGGTGCAGTTCCATCGCCTAGTACATCAGCACGTGCTGGGAGTTCCTTCAGAGGAGTTGTCCAGGGCGACGGCCGATGCGAACCTGAGGGGCTGGTGGGGGAACTACTTGGAGCACGGACCGACTGAGCTTCCGGAGATGCTCTATCCTGAGGCGGTCCTATCCGCCCCGCTGGGCGGGCACCGCCTGGTGGCCAAGTACGATCTCATTGCAGTGGATGTGGGGCGGCGGGTGGTCATCCTGGAGTGGAAGACCTACCGCAAGCGGCCAGGGCGAAGATGGCTGGCGGAGCGTCTCCAGACGAGGATATACCGTTACCTCCTCGTCCGGGCAGGCGCTTGCCTCAACGAGGGACAGGCGCTTGAGTCAGAGCAGGTGGAGATGGTCTACTGGTTTGCCAACTTCCCTGATCATCCCGAGGGGTTCGCCTACGACGCGGCCCAGTACCAGGCGGATGAGGTCTATCTGACTGGGCTCATCGCGGAGATCGAGGGCTTGGAGGAAGAGGGCTTTCCTCTCACCGGCGACACAGAGCGGTGCCAGTACTGCCGCTACCGCTCCCTGTGCCGCCGTGGGATCAGGGCGGCCAACATGGAAGACGCTGGAGAAGAACTCGAACTGGACGATGAGTTGGACTTCTCTTTGGACCTGGAGCAGGTCGCGGAGATCGAGTTCTGAGGCTTTCGATGAGGGAGTGGCAAGAGCCGGAAGACGTCCAGATTCCGAAGGAACTCCAGGCTGCTATTGGAGGGCATCCCTTGGTCGCGAGGACGCTGGTGCAACGAGGGTTCACACAGGTTGGGGAGGCCCGGGGCTTTCTCGATCCTCGCTTCTATCAGCCTGCTGCGCCCACGGATCTGCCCCACTTGATCGAGGCAGTGGAACGGGTGGAGAAAGCGATAGAGCAGGGGGAGAAGATCTGTGTCTGGGGCGACTTCGACGTAGACGGCCAGACGGCGACCACCATCCTGTTCTGCACCTTGGTGGATCTCGGGGCCGTGGTTCAGTATCATATACCTGTGCGCGCCACCGAGTCCCATGGCGTGAACCTCCCAGTGCTCGAGCAGATCATCGCTGAGCATGTCACCCTGGTGTTGACCTGCGACACGGGAGTCACTGCTCACGAGGCCGTCGAATACGCTCAACAGCGGGGCGTGGATGTGATCATCACCGATCACCATGATCTACCGCCAGTGCTACCCCAAGCGCGTGCGGTGGTGAACCCAAAGATGCTTTCAGAGGCGCATCCACTGAGGCAGCTTCCGGGGGTCGGCTGCGCGTACAAGCTGGCGGAGGAGATCTACGATAGGGTAGGACGCGGTGAGGACGTGGCCCGGTACTTGGACTTGGTGGCGCTGGGGATAGTGGCCGACGTGGCGGTGCAGACCGGCGACGCTCGCTATCTGCTCCAGCGAGGGCTGGAGGCTCTCCGTCACACGCAACGGCTTGGCCTCCAGGTGATGATGGAGATCGCTGAGCTCAATCCAGAGTGGCTGACGGAGGAGCACATCGGTTTTGTCCTGGGACCACGTCTCAACGCCCTGGGACGGCTGGCCGAGGCCAACGTCGCTGTAGAGTTGCTGACCACTAGCGATGTGGGTCGCGCCCGGATCTTGGCACACGAACTGGAGGGTTTGAATGCGCGCCGAAAACTACTGACAGACCAGGTCTTTCAGGGGGCTGAGGCTCAAATCGAGCAGGACCCTTCGTTACTCGACTACGGTGCGCTGGTGCTGAGCCATCCGTCGTGGCCACCTGGGGTCATCGGGATCGTGGCCAGCAGGCTGGTGGAGCGGTATGGGAGGCCAACCATCCTCATCGCCACTCCACCGGGCAAACTGGGACGGGGATCGGCTCGCTCCGTGGAAGCTTGCAACATCACTGCAGCGATCGGGACCCACGCAGAGATGCTGAGTGGTTTCGGCGGTCATCCCATGGCCGCTGGGTTGTCCATTGATCCAGAACGGATCCCCGAGTTCCGTCGAGCGCTGTCGTGTACCGTCTCCGAGATGGTTGGCGATCCGGAAGCAAGGGCCACCCTTCAGGTGGCTGGCTACGTCTCACTTTCCGAGCTGTCCTTGGGTCTGGTCGAGGAACTGGAGCGGTTGGCTCCTTTCGGCCCTGGTAACCCACCGCTCACCTTGGCCACCAAGGGACTCGAGTTGAAGAGCTACACCTCTGTGGGTCGCAACGGGGAGCATCTTCAGGTCATCGTGGAGGACATGGAGGGCAACGCGCAGAAGGTGATCTGGTGGCGGGGGGCCGGCTGGCCGCTGCCGGAGGGTCGCTTCGACTTGGCTTACGTCATTCGCGCCAGTGACTTCCGAGGGCAACGAGCAATGCAATTGGAGTGGGTGGACGCCCGTGCCGTTGACGTGCCTGCCGTGGCCCTTGCTCCCGAGAGACCACCCGTTGAAGTCGTGGACTTCAGGAAGACACCTAACCCACGAAGTTTGCTAGGGGACCTGAAGATGGGGCCGGGCCTCCAGGTGTGGAGCGAGGCCGAGGCAAGGCGAGAAGTCGGCGGTCGGGACCGATATGATCTTGGTCCATCTAAGACTCTGGTCATCTGGACCACGCCACCCGGCCCGCGTGAGTTGAGGGTCGTGCTGGACACAGTCGCGCCCGAGAAGGTCTATGTCTTTGCGGTAGATCCCGGTCTGGATCATCCGGAGGGATTCCTTAGGCGCTTGGCTGGCCTGATCAAGCACGCGCTGCGTTCCAGTGACGGTCGGGTCAGCGTTTCTGCCCTGGCGGCCGCCACGGCGCAGAGGGAAGCGACTGTGAGGGTGGGAGTGGCCTGGCTGGCGTCTGGCGGGCAGATCGCTATCCTTGGTGAAGGCGGGAATGAGATGAAGTTGGCCGCAGGTGACCAGAAGGCTAGTGCAGATCTGAAAGAAGTTGCCACTCAGCTCAAGATGTTGCTCGACGAGACAGCAGCCTATCGTGCGCATTTCGACCGGGCTCCTGGCGAGTCGCTGTTTGAGGACAAGAAGTAGCTTGTATGGCGCAAAAAGATATGGTAAAATGACTGGACTGAGAGGCGAGGAATTGCTGAAGGGCGAAGGGAGGTGGCCATGTTGCGAAACGGGATCGCGAGCGTAGGTCGGGAGGCGATGATTGCGGGTGTGGTCTGTCTGGTCGTGGGGTGCCTCATCGGGTGGATGGTGCTCGGCTGGGTCATCTGGCCTGTCAGTTGGACCAATGCTGACCCCTATGATCTACGACCGGAAGAGAAAGCGGTGTACGTCAGCATGGTTGCCGATTCCTACAGCCTCAACGAAGATGGGGAATGGGCCCGTCAGCGCATGGCTGGCTTTGACGAGCAGGAGGTCAGCGAGATCCTGACCACCCTCATTGAAGAGCGCGAAGTCGCAGGCGACGCCGAGGGGAAGCGGCGGTTGCAGTATTTGGCCCTGGCACCGGAGATCCCCGCGGCGACTGCAATACCAAGCCCCGAAGCGACACCCCAACCCTCCACCGGAGGAATCGCGTCTCTCGTGCGCACCATGTTACCTATCTGCGGGGTCTTGGTCCTCCTCCTCTTGATCGTAGCTTTGATCGCCACAATCGTCTTCCGACTGCTACAGCGACGATCTTCGAGGGTTCCTGCTGAGATGCCCGGCGAAGGACTGCTTGCTGCCGAAGCGCCTGAAGAGGCGGCTCTCGGGCAATTCGTCACTACGTACAACTTCGGCGACGATGGGTACGACACGTCGTTCAATATCGAGACGCCTGGCCCCAATGGTGAGTTCTATGGAGCTTGTGGCGTGGGGTTCTCGGAGGTCGTAGGTGAGGGCAGCCCAGACAAGATAGTGGCCTTTGAGATATGGCTGTTCGACAAGACCGATCTCGACAACGTCCAGACCGTCACCAAGGTCTTGATGAGCGAATTCGCCTACCACAACGATGTCATGAGGGCCAAGATGAGGGACCGGGGCGAGGCGATCTTGGCCGAAGAAGGCCAGACTATCGTGATCGATGCTGTTGGCCTGCAACTGAGTGCTAGGATCGTTGATTTCGTGTGCGGCACTGATCCTTCTCTGCCTCCCGATAGCTACTTCGAGACCTTGACGACCGAACTTGTCCCCATGTTCAAGAGCTGAGGGGAATCGTGTCCCTTGATGGCGGATTGTGACTACCGATTCTCCTCAAGGCGAGCCTCAGCAATCGCGCTGGTTGGGTGGGAGCAGGACGGGGGTAGTAACTCGGACCCGATACGCCATGCGGGCCGAACAAGACCGAAGAGACCTGGACCTACTCTCCGGAGGCAGCACAACTGAGATTGTGATGCCTCCGTTGGTTTATTGGGCAGAAGGATGGTAGCAGCAGGAGGGTTGAAGTGCAAGAGGTGATCATGCCCAAACTAGGGATGACCATGGAGGAAGGCACCATCGTCCGCTGGCTGAAAGCGGAAGGCGATGAGGTAGAGAAGGGAGACGTACTCTTCGAGGTCCAGACGGACAAGGTGGTCATGGAGGTGGAATCTCCAGCTTCGGGCACGCTAGCCAGGATATTGGTGCGCGAGGACGAGACGGTGCCCATCGCCTACGTGGTGGCTTACATAGGTAGCCCTGGCGAGGAGGTGCCGGAGACTCTTCCCGAACTCGCCGCAGTGGAGGCGCTGGAGCCGATGGACAAGCCTTGCAAGAGCGAGGAAACGGCCGAGGCGATCGCAGCCACTCCGGCGGCCAGAAGGCTGGCTCGAGACAAAGGCATAGACCTGGCTGGATTGTCGGGGAGCGGCAAAGATGGCATGATCGTGAAGCAGGATGTCGTGGCCGCCGCAGAAGGCGGTCACACGCGAGCGGTCGAAGTTGAGGCCCCTGCGGTGAAGCCAAAGGTGTCTCCGGCGGCCCGACGAGTCGCCCGTGAGCATGGGGTCACGCTGCGAGTAGTGCCAGGCTCGGGACCGCAGGGCCGCATTGTGGAGCAAGATGTCCTGGATTTCGTGGCTGGACGGAGGAAGGCAGGTGAGTTGGAAGGCGAGACCGTCCCCTTGCATCCGATCCACAAGCTGATGGCGGAGCGGATGAGCCAGAGTTTCGCAGCGGCACCTCACTTCTATCTAGGAGTGGAGGTCAAGGCCACAGCTCTGGTGGACCTCCGGGAGAGTTTGCTGCCCATCTGTGAGGAGAAGGCCCAGGTGCGACTGACCTTCAGCGATTTGCTGCTCAAGCTTCTGGCGGAAACACTCCGTGACCATCCTCTGGCTAACGCGAAGTGGGAGGATGGGGGGGTTCGCGTGTTCCGCGAAATCAACGTGGGGCTCGCCATTGCTATCGATGAGGGGTTGGTCGTTCCGGTAATAAGGGGCGCAGACCGGCTCAGTCTCACTGAGATAGCTGTGGCCCGAAGGGCATTGGCGGAAAAGGCACAAACGGGCAGGCTCGCTCTCGATGAGGTCACTGGGGGCACTTTCACCCTCACCAATCTGGGGATGCTGGGAGTCGATGTTTTCCAGGCCATAATCAATCCACCTCAGAGCGCCATTCTGGCCACTGGTCGCATTGCTGACCGGCCCGTTGTGGAGAACGGCGAGGTGGTAGCCAGGCCCACGATCTACCTCACCTTGTCGGTGGATCATCGGGTCTTGGACGGGGCAACCGCTGCCAGATTCCTGCAAGACCTACAGGCGCTGATCGAAGATCCATACCGGTTTTCTTGCTAAGGGAAGTGGTCTAGCGAAGGGTGGGGATGCCAACGACCCCGCAGACGTGATAGGAGAAGTGGTTTGATGCTCTTCGCACCGCGGCGCAAGGAACTGTGGGAGGTGACCCGAACGCTGGTCAACGCTGCCATGGGGCGCGAGAAGGCCGATGTGGTCGTTCGTGGAGGTCGGTTGGTGAATGTCCACACGGCGGAGATCCAGGAGGGCGTTGACGTAGCCATCAAGGCCGGTCGCGTGGTCTTGGTTGGCCGGGTGGACCATACCGTCGGTGAAGCGACGCGCATCATGGACGCTACGGGCTACTACTTGCTCCCCGGGTTGGTGGAAGGCCACGTGCACATCGAGAGCAGCATGATCACTCCCACCCAGTTCGCGCGTGCCGTGGTGCCTCAGGGTACCACCACCGTGTTCATTGATAACCACGAACTGGCCAACGTCCTCGGAATGGGGGGCGTCAAGCAGATGATGGAGGAAGCTCGGAGCTTGCCTTTGAGAATCTACCTGGCTGTGCCCTCTTGCGTGCCGGCGTTGCCGGGCTTCGAGGATGCCGGGGCGGTCATCGGCCCAGCGGAGATAGAGGAGGCCATGCGTTGGGATCACGTGGCCGGGCTAGGGGAGATGATGAACATGCCTGGCGTGCTGGCCGCCGACGAGACGGTTCACGCCATGCTGCGGGCGACCCTCAAAGCAGGGAAGGTGGTCACGGGACACTACTCCATTCCTGAGATCGAGCAGGGCCTTCAGGCTTTCATCGCCTCCGGCATCAGCTCTTGCCATGAATCTACACGCAAAGAGGATGCCCTGGCCAAGCTGCGGCTGGGGATGTACGTCATGCTACGAGAGGGATCGGCCTGGCACGACTTGAAAGACACCATCCGCGCCATCACCGAGACAGACATAGACAGCCGGCATGCAATGATGGTCACCGACGACACTCATCCTGACACGCTGATCAACGTGGGCCACATGAACCACGTGGTCAGGCGTGCTGTCGAGGAGGGTCTGGAACCGGTGCGGGCCATCCAGATGGCGACCATCAACGTGGCGGAGTATTTCCACCTGGGGCACGATCTGGGGAGCATCAGTCCAGGCAAGTGCGCTGACATCATTTTCGTGCGGGACCTGGACGAGATGCAGGTCGACAAGGTCCTAGTGGATGGTCTGCTCGTGGCCGAGGGAGGGAGGCTGCTGGTTGAGTTACCACAGTTTGCCTACCCAGCCTCCGCCCTGCATTCGGTGCGGTTGGCCCGGCCCCTGACGGAGGAGGATTTCGTGATCCAAGCCCCAGGTGGCGCCGGCAGGGTGACTGTGCGCGTTATCGAAGTGCTGGGGGGCCAAGTTGTGACCCGTCACTTGCGGGTGGAGCGGCCTGTTGTGGATGGGAGTGTGGCCGCCTCGCCGAACGATGATCTCTCGAAGGTGGCCTCGGTGGAGAGACACCGAGCCACTGGGCAAATCGGTTTGGGGTTCGTCAAGGGGTTCCATCTCCAGGCCGGGGCGGTGGCTTCCACTGTCGCCCACGACAGTCACAATCTGCTCATCGTGGGCACCAATGATGCTGACATGGCCGTCGCGGGCAACAATCTGGCCGAGATCGGTGGGGGCATGGTGGCGGTGCGGGATGGAGAGGTATTGGCGTTGGTGTCGTTGCCCATCGGAGGTCTGATGTCGCAGGAGCCTGTGGAGGTGGTCAACGAGCAAGTGCAGGCGCTGGCTCAGGCCTGGAAGGAACTCGGCTGTGACTTGGTCTCTCCTTTCATGACCATGTCCATTCTGGCTCTGCCCGTCATTCCTGAGCTACGTATCACCAACAGAGGTTTGGTGGACACCGTCGAGTTCACTCCTGTACAGATCGTCGTATGACGGCGTCGGCTGTGGTGGTAAGCCTGGCAACTGACGCGGTAATGGCCCTAGCCAGGGACTTCCTGGTTTGCGTGGGGCTTTTGTGAAAGGAGCAGGCAGTGCCTCTTGGTGCCCATGTCTCCATTGCTGGGGGCGTGGATAAGGCTATCCTCCGAGGCCATGAAGTCGGATGTGACACCATCCAGATCTTCACCAGGAGTCCTCGACAGTGGCGGCCCCGCGTGCTGGAGGAGGGAGAAATCCGCCGTTTTCGGCAGAACAAGAGAGAGACGGGGATCGATCCCGTCGTAGCTCATGACTGCTACCTGGTCAACCTGGGATCCCCTGACGAGGGACTGTGGCGGAAGTCGTTGGCGGTATTCGTTGAGGAGCTGGGGCATTGTAGAGCGCTGGACATCCCCTATCTGGTGATTCATCCTGGCTCTCATGTGGGTGCTGGTGAGGATCTCGGGTTGCGGCGGATCGCCCAGGCGCTGGACGAGGCTCGTGTCCTCACTGAGGGATACGAGGTCGAGGTCCTGCTGGAGAACACCGCGGGGCAGGGCACCAATCTAGGACATGACTTCGAGCAGTTGGCACGGCTGTTCGACTTAGTGGCGAATGACAGTTGGTTGGGGACTTGCTTCGACACCTGTCACGCTTTTGCCGCCGGGTATGAATTGAGGACGCGGGAAGGATACGAGGCTACGTTCAAGGAGTTCGATGAATTGATAGGCCTCGATCGCATCAAGTTCATGCACCTCAACGATGCCAAGGGTGATCTGGGGGGGCGCCTTGATCGCCATGAGCACATCGGCCGGGGGAAGCTGGGACTGGAGCCTTTCCGCGTGCTGCTGAACGACAAGCGTTTTCGGCAGCTCCCGATGGTGCTGGAGACGCCGAAAGGGCCGGATCTCCAAGAAGACAGAGAGAACTTGAGGGTGCTGCGTGGCCTCGTTTCATCTGGAGTGCTGGGGGACATGAGCAAGAGGAGACAGGTGTGATACTAACTGAGGTGCTGAGAAAGGGAGTCCGCCTATACCCGGACAAACGGGCGGTAGTGTGTGGAGACGCTTCCTGGACCTATGCCGAGTTTGCCCAACGGGTGAACCGTCTATCACAAGCTCTGCTCTCACTCGGAGTGGAGAAGGGCGACCGTGTGGCCATCCTGCACCACAACTGCCATCGGTATCTGGAGTGCTACTTCGGCGTGATGCAGATAGGCGCGGTTCTGGTGCCGATGAACTACCGGCTCAGCACCTCCGATTGGCTTGACATAATCAGAGACTCGGGCGCGAGGTTGCTCGTTGCCGACGCCACCTTTGGCGAGCGCATAGACTCCATTGCGGATTCATTGACGGAGAGGTGCCGCGTGGTCTGGAGTGGTACCGGAGAGGAGAGGCGTGAGGCCCACATATCGGGGGCAGACTATGAAGAGCTCCTGAGGGCAGCGAGTGTCGAAGCTCCTCCAGCCATTGATATCCAGGGGGAAGACATCGCTCAGATCTACTACACCAGCGGAACGACAGGTAGGGGGAAAGGGGTGGTGCTCACCCATCAGAACGTCTATGTGCACGCTTTGGGAACGATCGCGGAATTCAAGCTCAGCGATATGGATGTCTGGATTCATGCTGCGCCGCTCTTCCATCTCGCGGATGGCTGGGCGACGTGGTCTATCACCTGGGTGGGAGGGGTCCATGTATTGGTGCCCGAGTTCCGGGAACGGGTGGTGCTGGAGGCGATTGACACGGAGGGCGTGACCATCACCAACATGATACCGACGATGTTCAACGCCCTGGTGAACTACCCCGAGGTGGATCGCTACGACTACTCCAGCCTGCGGCTGCTTCTCAGCGGCGGGGCTCCCACCGCCGAGAGGCTGGTGGAGCGAATCATGGAGACTTTTGGCTGCGACTATGCCCAGACCTATGGCATGACGGAGACTAGTCCCTATCTGACCGTGTCTACCTTGAAGGATCACCTGCAAGGGCTGAGTCACGAAGAGCAGATGCGATTCCGGGCCAGCACTGGACGCGAGTTCATCACGATTGAGCTGAGGGTGGTGAACGCAGACGGAGACGAAGTGACGCCAGATGGTCAGGAGGTGGGGGAAATCGTCGTTCGTGGCGACAGTGTGACACGGGGGTACTGGAACTTGCCGGAAGTTACCGAGGAGGCTATCAAGGATGGCTGGCTGTACACGGGCGACATGGCGGTCATAGATGAGGAAGGATACGTGACCATCGTCGATCGCCAGCGCGACATGATCATCACCGGCGGGGAGAACGTATACTCCGTCGAGGTCGAGAACGTGCTATACTCGCACCCTGCGATTCTGGAGGCGGCGGTGATAGGTGTACCAGATGAGAAGTGGGGCGAGGCGGTCACTGCCATAGTCGTGCTGAAGGCGGAGACGGAAGCGAGCGAGGAGCAGATCGTACAATTCTGCAAGGAGAGGATGGCGCACTTCAAAGCGCCCAAGTCAGTGGATTTCGTGCCAGCCTTGCCCACGACTGGATCGGGGAAGATAGCAAAGAGCGTACTGCGGGAGGCGTATTGGAAGGGACAGGCAAGGAAGGTGCACTGAGCAGAGAGGTAGTTTTGCATGACCGACTAGACACGGGGCGCGACGGGGACGTCCAGCGGAGGCGGAACAGAACGTCGTCGGGCCGCGCCGACTTGTGTGTTTCATTCTCCCCTTTCCGGTATCTCCTTCAGCACAGCATCCACAAGCTTGGCCATACTGGCTCTCAGGGCGGAGGAAAGTTCGGTGCTCCAATCCATCACCTCGGGCTGGATGCCGTAGATAACGATGGGGGGCAGCGGTCGGCCCACGAAGGCAGCTAGTTGTAGAACCTCCAGTATCTCGGCCTGGTGCAGGGAAAGGGGAAGGGCTTGAGGTTGGGATGCGACCTCCTCAGGCGTGAAACGGAAGATGGTTCCCGGTTCTGCTCCCGCCTCCACGGCATCGATGATGATCACCCGCTCGTAGCCCCTCATGAGGTCCAATAGATCCAGCCCCGCTGTGCCACCGTCAATCAGGTCCACGTGAGGCGGCAACGCTGTCTCTTCCAGCTCGCGAATGGCATGGATCCCGACCCCCTCATCCCCCAACAGTATGTTGCCTACACCGAGAATAAGGGTCCGTCCTTCTGATCTTTCTTCCATCTATTGAGACCTCCGAGGTCTCCAAGACCTCGGAGGTCTGATTGAACCAGAATCTGTCTGTGTCCCGTCTCTCTATCCTACGCCTGTACCTCGCCGGACATCAGACGTCTGGCGGCCTTGGCGCAGTTCTTGAGCAGCCAGGCTATAGTCAGCGGTCCTACCCCACCGGGCACGGGGGTGATGGCCGACGCCACTTCCTTCACTTCGTCGAAGGCCACGTCGCCGCCCCAGCGCCAGCCTCTCTCCGTGCTGGGATCATCCACCTGAGTGATGCCCACGTCTACGACCACGGCGCCAGGTTTGACCATGTCCGCCTTGATCAATCCGGGGACACCCACGGCAGCCACAAGGATGTCGGCCCGCCTGGTCTCGGCAGCCAGATCACGAGTACGTGTGTGACATATAGTGGGAGTTGCGTGCTCGCGAACGCAGAGCATGTAGAATGGCTTGCCCACGATATTGCTGCGGCCCACAATGGTCACATTCTGCCCATAGACTGGGTGGTCCTCCCTGTTTAGCATGTCGATGATGCCCGAAGGCGTGGCAGGCACCAGGCAGTCTTCACCCAGGGACAGTAACCCAATATTGAAGGGGTTAAGCCCGTCCACGTCCTTGACTGGCGATATGCGTCGCTGAAGGGCCTTCTCGTCGACCTGATCAGGCACGGGGAGTTGTACGAAGAGACCGTGTACCGTTTCATCCGCGTTCAGCCTGTCTATCAGGTCCAGCACCTCTTCGGTAGTGACCGTCGCGGGCAGGTGATGGGTCTGAGATCGAATACCCACCTTCTCTGAGGCACGGCCTTTGTTGCGCACGTATATCGCGCTGGCCGGGTTGTCTCCTACTAGGATGACCTCCAGGCCTGGCTGCTTCCCATACTTGGAAGTCAGTTCTGCAACTTCCTGCTTGACCTCCTCCCGAACCTGTGCAGCAATCGCTTTCCCATCTATTACTTTGGCTGTCATAAGCTCCATCCTCCTTGTTCTATTCGCTCTTTCGTTTCTGTGCTCTAGGCTGCAGCCTCTTTTTCTCCAGAAGGCTGTGGGGACTAACTATGTTCTTGTCTAGGGCCAACTCCTTGTTTGGCAGCCCGAAGGCCAGGCCCATCAATTGGGTGATGTATAAGATGGGCATACTGTAGTCTAGTTCCAGTTGACTTTGCCGCGCATCCAGGTTCATGTGGCAGAGGGGACAGGAGACCACAACAGCTTCGGCCCCCACTGCCTTGGCGTCATCGAGGATCTTGCTGGTCAAATGCAGGGCCAGTTCCGTTTCCGTCATGGACAGCGTGGCCCCGCAGCATTCGGTCTTGTATGACCAGTCGAGGCTCTCAGCGCCCAGACCTTCGACGAGGTGATCCAAGGTCATGGGGTACTCTACGTGGGTGGCCTGGGTTACCTTGGGCGGACGGGTATAGACGCAGCCGTAGTAGCAGACTACTTTCAAGCCTTCCAAAGGCCTCTTGACTCTTTGAGCTATGGCAGCCATACCCACAGCTTCGGCCAGCACATCAACCACATATCGTACATCCAGTTTGCCCTGGTATTCATAGCCGAGTTCTTCACACACTCGCTTTCTGAGCTCGGGTTCATTGGCTACATCGTGCAGCGCCCACTTGAAGCGCGAGAAGCATCCCAGGCAGGCCACCATGGCCTCATCGAACCCTTTACGTTCGATGAGTGCCAGATTCTTCATGGCCATCAGTGTCGACACGAAGTGATCCGTGGCGTGGGCGGGTGTGCTACCACAGCAGACCCAGCCTTTGGGTTCCACCAGGTCGATGCCCAGTTCTCCAAATACCGATCTTATGGAGACGTTCAACTCGGCAGCAGTGGAATGCAGGGAGCAGCCGGGATAGTACGCCATCTGATCAGGTTTCACCTGCTGAGGTTTGATGCGTCTGGGATACGATGTACGGCCGGGTACTAAGCTGAACTTCCCCTTGCGCAACATCTCCAGGCCCATGGGCAGGTCCTTGAACGGATCCCCTCTGCGCAACCCCAGTTCAGCAGCCAGACCCAATTCATAAGTACGACCCAAGAGGCGCACATCTCTGAGGAAGATGTCGTAGAGCAACGGGATGCTGGAGACTCCCGGCTCGACGCCCCTCTCCTGGCTGATGGTCTTCAGTTCGTCCATCATGCGAACCAGGTCCAGTCCCTGCGGGCAACGCGTGCTGCAGGCTTGACAGGAACTGCACAGCCAGATGGTTTTCGACCGAAGCACCACCTCATCCTTGCCGAGCTGGAGGTATCGCATCACCTGGCTGGGTGTGAGGTCAAAGTGCTCCGACAACGGGCAACCGCTGCTGCATCTGATGCATTGGTAGCAGGAATAGACGTTCTCTCCACATCGTTCTTGGAGGATCTGAGCCAAGTCCCTTTGTTTGAGATGCACGTCAGTTGCAGTCATCCCCCGTCTTCCCTCAGGCGCAGTATGAGGCTGAGAGCGTTCTACAATCCGGCCTCCGTCAGAAGGTCGGGCACCCACTTCTCCCAGCCCAGAGCCATGATGTGGACACCCTGACAAAGGTCTTTCATCCCATTGATGAGTTCAGCTGCTATTTCGATGCTCGTTGCTGCCCTGTCTGTCGACTCATCCATCTTGTCAACGAGATCGTCCGGCACGTGGACGCCGGCCACATTTCGGTTCATGAAGCGCGCCATACCAGCGGACTTCAAGAGAATGATCCCACCTAGCACAGGCACATCGAGATGTTCGATCTGTTTCACGAATTCGGCGAACTGATCCAGGTCATAGACAGCCTGGGTTTGGAAGAACTGGGCGCCAGCCCGTAGTTTGTTCTCCATCTTGATGATCTGAGGCTCCAAAGGGTCGGCCCCAGGGCTGACCACAGCTCCGATGCAGAAATCGGGTTTCCCCAACAGCTCCTTACCGGCCAGGTCATGCCCTTCGCACAGGGTCTTCACTGTGTGTATCAGAGACACGGAATCCAGGTCGAAAACGGGTTTTGCCCCGGGGTGATCTCCCAGCGACACGTAGTCGCCGGTGAGACAGAGGACGTTCTCAATGCCCAAGACGTGGGCGCCCAAGAGGTCGGACTGTAGAGCTATCCGGTTTCGATCTCGGCACGTCAGTTGGAATATCGGCTCGGCGCCCCTCTGCTTGAGAAGGTGGCTGACCGCCAAGGAGCCCAGTCGCATCACGGAGCTCTGCTGGTCGGTGACATTGAAGGCGTCTACCTTGTCCAAGAGCAGATCCACTTCCTCCAGCATCTTCGTTGTGTCCACGCCCTTTGGTGGGCCGGCCTCTGATGTGATCACGAATCTGCCGTCAGTGAAGAGTTCGGTTAGTTTCATTTTTCCCTCTCTACTACTCCTCCACCTGCTCAACATCCCAGAAGGTCGTGGATCGGAGGGCTTTGGGAGGTTCCGCCCTGGCATAGTCCTGGGGAACATGGATCTCCCTCAGCTTGTCAAGACGGTCTAGTTTCTTGAGGCGCTCGTATATCAGTATCCAGCCGCAGGGACGGACATCGGGCTGGTGTTCGCATCTGCCATCCCGGGCGCCGCCGCAGGGGCCGTTGATCAGACTCTTGGTGCAGGCCGTGATAGGACAGATACCTCCCGTGTAGTCTAACAGGCATGCCCCACATTCCCCGCAGCGCTCGCTGCCTCGCCATTCTCCCTGCGCCCCGCCCATGGAGAGTGTGTCGCAGGCGGGATGCACAACCTTGTCCACGACTGCTGCGGTGGCTTGCACTCCCACCCCACAGCACATCACCAGCAGCGAGTCACTTCCCAGGATCTGATCGCGAAAAGCCTGGAGCCCGATCTTGACGAGGGCCTTCTGGCACAAGAAGTCCAGGACGGTCCAGCCAGAGACGTTCTTGCCTGCTTGCTCCAGATTGCTTTTCATGATGAGGACTTCTTTCTCTCCGCCGGTGTGAGATGCCTCGGCGCAGCCGCGGCACCCCAAGAGGAAGATGGTGCCCTCACCCTCAAGCGAGTGCAGGATCTCTTCCAAAGGTTTCTGTTCAGAGACAAGCATTTCTTACCTTTCCTTCTTCGGTTGTCCTTGTCCGGAGAGACTAATGGTCCGCTCGGATCCAATGGATCGGGAGCCGAGAACAGCTACTTGAGTCGTCTCTCCAGGAACTTCTTCACGCGGTTGAGCAGCTCGTCAGGAGCGACCGGCTTGTCGACGTAGTCGTCTGCTTCCAGCATCATCCCATCGGCTAGCGAGAAGGCAGTCTCTCCCATCCGTTGCGACAGACTGGTCAGCATGATCACCGGGATTTGAGACAGCTCAGGGTCGCTCTTCAGCGCTTCACACACTTTGAAGCCATCCTGCTCAGGCATGATGATGTCCAGGATGATCAAGTCTGGGTTGACCTCCTTCACCTTGCTGAGGGCTTCGTCGCCATTATAGGCCACGGCAACCTCGTAGGGAGCGCTCTCTAATACGATCTTCGTCGCTTCCACAAAATCAGGATCATCGTCAACGAGCAGTATCTTTGCCGGGTCAGCCATTTGCCTCCTCCAGTTCTGTCTTTCCAGTACGCGCTGTCTACTTGCTGCTTTCTAGCAGCTTCTTCACTCGATCAAGAAGATCCATCGGCGAGATGGGCTTCTCCACATAGTCCTGTACATCCATCGCCAGACCCGTCTCCAGTTCATACCGTCTGCGGCTCGCATCCTCCCTGACGGAAGTCAGTATCAGGATCGGGATCTTGGAGTACTTGGGGTTCTCCCTCAGTTCTCGCACCACAGCGAAGCCATCCTTCTTGGGCATCAGAAGGTCCAAGATGATCAGGTCTGGGATGTCTTGCCTCACCTTGTCCACGCACTCGACTCCGTCACGAGCCGTGTCTATCGCATAGGGCTGAGTCCCCAGAATAGTGGTGATGGCATCTAGGATGTCGGGATCGTCGTCAACCACTAGCAGCTTTGGTTGTCTCTCCATGCTCTCTCTCCCGCTCAACGTCATACTATCGGTCTCGGCAAGAGCTGTGCTCTCTCCACGATCTCCGGGACTATCTCTTCCCACGCCACAGCCATGATATGTATTCCCCGGACGCCGGGGATGTCCCTTATCTGTTCTATTAGCTCGCAGGCGATGTTGACACCTTCTTCCTTGGCGGCGGAGGCGCTTTCCATCCTCTTCATAAGCTCGTCAGGAATCATGAGACCGGCCACGTACTTCTTCATGTATCGGGCCATGCCAGCCGATTTCATCGGGATCAGCCCAGCCAGGATAGACACCTGCTCGTGGAGACCTTGATCTCGCACCATTTCCATGTACTCGGCGAACCGAGGGATGTCGAAGACTGCCTGTGTCTGGATGAAGTCGGCACCGGCCGCGATCTTCTTGGCTAGTCGCATTACTCGAAACTCAAACGGATCGGCGAAAGGGTTGGCCGCGGCTCCGATGAAGATGGGCACGTCGCCGGAGATCTTGTCCCCACTCATGAACAGACCCTCATCTCGCATGGTCTTCACCATCTGCTCCAACTGGATGGAATCGATGTCATAGACATTCTTGGCGGTGGGATGGTTGCCGAACTTCTGGTGATCGCCGGACAGGCACAATAGGTTCCGAATGCCAAGAGCCACCGCGCCCAGGATGTCGCTCTGCATCGCCAATCTGTTTCTGTCGCGGGTCACCATCTGCATCACAGGATCTATGCCCATCTGCTTGAGAATAGCACACGCTGACAGGCTCGACATGCGCACGATGGCTGTCTGGTTGTCAGTAACGTTCATGGCATCACAGCAGGATTTGAGGTGTTCGGCTGTCTTGCGCACGAAGTCCGCGCTGGTGCCCTTGGGAGGCCCCATTTCTGAAGTCACCGCAAAATGGCCTTCAGTGAGGACCCTTTCGAGATTGCTCCCACTCTTCATATCGCCTCACTTGCCCCAACTAGCTTCTACGGACATCAGTCGCCAAAGACCTTGATCCCCGCTGGTTGGCCTTTGGGTAGAGTGAAAACGAATTTCGCACCCGATTGCCCATCGGCGTAGGGTGACTCAGCCCAGATCTCTCCCTGATGCGCTTCCACTATCCTCTTGACAATGGATAGGCCGAGTCCGGTTCCCTTGGCCGTGGCTCCCCCTTTTCCGCGATAGAACTGCTCGAAGAGATGAGGTAGATCTTCGGGAGCAATGCCCACGCCGGTATCCATGACAGCTACTTCAATGTGGTCATCCACTTCGCGGGCGCGGAGCGTTATCGTTCCCTCTTTAGGAGTGAATTTGACACTATTGCTCAGCAGATTGGTCACTACTTGCTTCAAATGATGGGCAGAGCCGTAGATCATCGGCAGGTCAGGGGGGATGTCCGCTCTCAGATCCTGGGATCTCTCAGTGGCCAGGACCTCGATGTCCTCGACACACGAGGTGAGCACATTCTCCATGGAGATCATCTCCATCTCTTCGACCAGTTTCCCCTTCTCGATCTGAGCCAGGTCCAGGAAGCGGTTGATGAGGTCAAAAAGCTCTTGTATTCTAATACTGCTTCTCTCGAGCATGTGCCTGTGCTGGTCGGCAAGCTCGCCTACGAACCCGCCAAGCATCACTTGTAGATAGCTCTGTACGGCTGCCAAGGGGGTCTTCAGATCGTGGGAGGCCATAGCCAGGAAGTAGGTCTTCAGTCTGTCCAACCTGACCAGCTCCACGTTGGCCCTCTGTAGTTCCTCGGCCTCAATCAGGAGGCGGTCCCGCAGAGCGACGGTCTCCCGTTGTCTCTTTCGCAGCTCGCCTGCGATGGCCGTGGTCAGGTAGGTGCTGATATACAGGGTGGTGCCAAGGCCAAAGAGGACCGCTAGCACGTAGGGCGTACGAAGGTAGAGGTCGGGGGACACAAATCCCTCTAGGTGAACATGGGGGATGATCTGAAAGTACTCGAGACCAACCAGAGTAGTGAATAGGCCCACTGCGAGCGTTGCCAGCAGGTAGGCGAATCGGTAGGGCAGTATGATGCTAGCCAGGATAACGTGGAAAACGTAGTACAGGTACAGTGGGTTTTCAACACCTCCTGTGAAATGGATGATGGCTGTGGTTGCGACAAGGTCGGCCGCGGATTGCACCCACACGTACCTTCTAACCTTCCATATTAGATGGGTGGGTTCTTCGGACTCCAATCGCTCCGTATATCGCCAGAAGGCCACGTTATACACGGCTATGATTGCGGCGATGACAAAGACCGGAAGGGTCGGGAATCTGATCCCCAAGACCAGATTGGCCACGAGCGTCATGAGAACCACCCCAACGATAGCGATCCATCTGAAGTTGATGCCATACTGGATCCTTACGATCGCGGTTGATTCCTCAGGAGTCTCCTCGAGAGCAATCTGGCTCTGTCCCAAAAGCTCGGTCAGTTTGAGTCTGGTATCCTTCAATCTGCTGGCGATCAAATCGGCCAGGGACTGGCCAATCTGGTGACCCATCTCATGATCCACGTCCATCAGACGCCGCAGATCATCAGCGTCCAGGGCAATCACCCTTGATCTGTCGATCGCCCGGGCGGACATAGTCAGAACAGCAGATTCTGTTAGCGCGGATAACGCAAACGGTTCGCCCGGGCTCAGGGTTTCAATCGTCATCTCCCTGATCCTCTGTTCGGGCCACAAGCGCACACCCATTTCCAGTGCGACCTTGCCTTCTCGCAGGATGTACAACTGCTCTGCCGGATCCTCTTCCTTGCAAACCAGCGCACCGGCAACGTGTATTTGTTCCTTGCACAAGCTGGCTATCTTGTCTAGTTGACTGTCGGTCAGTCCTTCGAAGATAGAGACCTTGCGCAGGAGCTGAATGGGGATCATGTTGTCATTACTCTCTCAAGAGCCTTGCGCCAGCGGCGCACGCCATTCGTTGCCGAGTCCGAGTCCCTACGATATGCGAAAACGTGCCAAATCCCTGCCCTTTGGTGTTATCACGTGCACCGCGCACGCCAGGCACGGGTCGAAGCTGCGCACGATGCGCACGATCTCGAAGGGGTTCTCTTCGTCCTTGATCTTGGTCCCTATTAGCGCCTGTTCTATGGGGCCTGGTTGCCCCTGATCATCCCTGGGCGAGGCGTTCCAAGTGGTGGGCACGACGCACTGGTAGTTGGCGATCTTGTGATCCTCGATCTGTATCCAATGGCCCAGGGCGCCTCGAGGCCCGCACACCAGCCCCATCCCTGATGCCTGCTCCGGAATGGTGTACTCGGTGTATACCGGCTCGCCGGGCTTGAGTTGCAGCACCCAGTCGGCCATGGAGTCTGCAACGTACTTGCACTCCAGAGCGCGGGCCGCATGGCGTCCCAGCACTGAGAAGAGAGCCTTTGGCCCAGCGTCGAAATGAGACAGGACGGGATCCACCAATCCCTTGACTGCGGTGTCTCCGGCAACATAGTTCACCACCATGCGGGCAAGTGGTCCTACCTCATACACCTCTCCGTCATATCGGGGGGACTTGATCCACGAATAGGCTCCGTTCTTGCTCGGTTGAGGAGTGGTTTCACCTTGTGTCGGATGCTTGCCGGTGCCGGAATCCTCGTACCAGGAGTGGTTCACGTATTCGGCGATCTTGTCGGCTTCCACTTGTCCCAGCTTCAGATCGGTGGAGACGGTGCCAGAGCTCAAGAGCCTTGCCCTTCCAAGGTAGTCTGGGTCGGCACCGTCCAGATCAAAGACCCCATAGGCAAGCAGACTGCCGCACCCAGAACCTATCTCGAAGTAGTCGGGGTAGGCCTCTGCCACAGCCACTACGTCTGGTATGTAGACACCGTCAATGAAGTCGCGAATCTCGTTTACTCTCCACAGGAAGGACGTCATCTTGTCAACGGTGGGATGCTCAGTCACCCCTCCTGCGACGGTGGCGCAATTGTGGGGCATCTTGCCGCCGAAGACGGCCGACAGTTCGTGCGCTTTCCGCCTTATGTCCAAAGCCTGCACATAGTGGGCCGTGGCGGCTCTGTCAATCTCGTCGGGCAGCCGGTAGTCTCCCTCGTAGCGCGGCAAGAAAGGTCCCAATTCACCGCGGGCGATGAAACGCTTGATTGAGTTCAGAGATGGGTTGTCGCCCTCGTAGTGGGCGACCTTGGTCACGTCCACGTAGTCCAGAGCCGCCAGATGATAGAAGTGCAATACGTGGGACTGAATGAAGTTCGCACCCAGGAGGAGGTTGCGCATGATCCTGCCGTTGTCGGTGATCTTGTCAGCAACGCCGAAGGCGCTATCCAAGCAAAAGACCGATGCAGTCGCATGGGTCTGGGGACAGACGCCGCAGATGCGTTGAGTCAATTGAGAGGCATCGCGGGGATCTCGACCGCGCAGGATGATCTCGAAGCCGCGAAACAACGTGCCGCTACTTCTGGCGTCTTTAACCTCACCGTCCTCCACCATGGCTTCAACCTTGAGGTGTCCCTCGATGCGGGTGATGGGATCAATGGTTATCTTACGCATGTTCTAGTCTACCCTTTCCTCATTCTGCCCCGATGTTGGGCAAGGCTTCATCGGTGATTTTCTCGTATACTGGTGCGACCACATCCGGGAAGGTTGGTTCCACACACCCTATGCAGGGTGCGCCACTACCCACGCACCAGTTCACACCGTTGTTCCAGAGTCGGATGGGACAATCGGCGTGCGTGACAGGGCCCTTGCATCCCATCTCGTAGAGACAATAGGGATCGCTGAGCTTCTTGGCGAATTTTCCTACGTCGTAGTAGGCCCTTCGGGGGCAGTTGTCGTGTATTAACTGTCCATAGAAAGCTTTGGGTCGCAGGTACTCATCCAGATCCTCCTCTTTGGGGAGACCATGGAGCAGCAAGCTGGCCACGGTGCCCACGAACCAATCGGGGTGGGGCGGGCAGCCCGGGACGTTGATCAACGGGGTGGTTATCCCTTCGGAGGAAAGGACCTCTTGCACACCGACTGATTCTGTGGGATTGGGAGCTCCTGCTGGGATCCCCCCGAAGGCTGCACAGGTACCCGCAGCGATGACCGCCAGGGCGTCCTCACTAAGGGACTTGACCCACGAATGCATGGAGATCTCTTTGCCGTCCCGCTCCCCGATCATCGCGTAAGCACCACCGGCACCGAGAGGTACGGAGCCCTCCACGACCAGGAGGTAAGCTCCTTTCGACTCCTTGCGCGTGCGTTCCAACTCATCCACTACTGCATCGCCTGCCCCAGCCATCACTGTAGGATGGAATCGGATGTTCAAGTGCTTGCCCGGGATGATCTCGTCGACAATGATGTTCCTGGCAGTCGGACTTACCGAGTTGAGTAGTGATACGGAGCAACCCGAACAGCCGCCTCCTTGCAGCCAGAGTATCGGGTATTCCTCAGTCTTGGAGTTGGGCATGTGTTACATCTCCTATTCTTGATGATATCAATCAAGGCGCAGATCATCTCTCACGAGTCGACGCGGACCCCCATCTCGGCTGGTGGACCAATCCTTGGCGGGCACGATGTCCAGCATCTGATCCAGGCGTCCCTGGGCCTTGAGACGGTCGTAGATGAGTTGCCAAGCGCATGGAACCTCTGGATCTATCTCACACTTGCCGTCCTGTGAACCTCCGCAGGGCCCGTTGAGCAAGCTCTTGGCGCAACGAGCGATGGGGCAGATCCCAGCTGTACGGTACAAGATGCACTCGCCACAAGCAGCGCAGCGTTCGGTCCAGAGCCCGTGCTCCTCAGGAAGGCCGAGGAAAGTGGTGTTAACCGCCGGAGCCACGCGAGCCTCAGGAAATCGCTCCACTATGGCCTGGACACCGATGCCGCAGGCCATGGAGAGGACGAGGTCATGGTTTCTGATCTGTTCCTCGATAGCGTCCAGGAACTCCCACTCGCATTGTCTTTGAATGGTGGATTCATCGAAGACCTTCCCCTGATCATCCATTCTGGTGGCCATGCGCAGGCTGGATGCGAGGATCCCCACTTCCTTCTCTCCGCCGGCAAAGCAAACCGTTACACAGGTTCCGCATCCCAGAACGAGTATCCTCTCGTAGTCGCCAACCAGTTCCTTGATCTCTTCCAGCGGTTTCTGTTCGCCAACGATCATTTGTCGTTCCCGCTTTCTCGTAGGGGGCTTGGGCCTAGTTGCCTTATCCGCTCAGTCATCTCCGTGGTGAGCTCCGCGAACTCCCGGCCCATCGCCGACGAAATGAAATGCATCTCCAAGCGGTCGGCTCCCAGCCCGATCTCATCTAGCAGCCCCTTGGCATACTTCACTCTGCGTTCCGCCCACACATTACCTTCCAGGTAATGACAGTCTCCGACCAGTCAACCGGCAACCATGACGCCGTCAGCTCCCTCTTCGAAGGCCTTCAGCAGGTGCAGCGTATCCAACTTGCCAGTGCAGGGCAGCTTTATCACCTTGAGGTTGGTGGGATATTGCAGACGTAAGGAACCGGCTAAGTCAGCAGCGGCATAGGCGCAGTAGTGACAGCAGAAAGCCACGATTTGCGGCTCGAACTCACTCACCTTTTTCCCCCCCATCAGATGGCTGGAACCTTCTCAAACAGGGCCTTCTCCTCTGCCATGACTTGTGCGTCCGTGTAATGCATCAATTGGATCGCTTTGGCCGGACATTCCGCTGCGCAGATGCCACAGCCTTGACAGGCAGCCATCTCGATCTGAGCTGCTCCCAGTATTCCTCCTGCCCCCGCTAGCGAGGGGTTCATGACAGGCACGCGATAAGGGCACACCCGGACGCAGGTCAGGCAACCGGTGCATTTATCGCTATCCACTATCGCCACCACCCCGCCCGCGCTCAACGTGTCTTGGCTCAGGATCCTCGCTGCTCGCGCCGCCGCCGCTTGAGCTTGGACGATGGATTCCTCCAGGAATTTGGGGTAATGAGCGGAGCCCGCCATGAAGATACCTTCGGTGACGAAATCCACTGGGCGCAACTTGATGTGCGCCTCAAGGAAGAAGTTGTCGAGGCCGCATGGCACTTTGAGTGTGGAGGCCAGTTCCTGTGCCCCCTCAGCGGCCACGACACCCGTGTTGAGAATCAAGAGGTCTGGGCTCACCACCATCTCTTCTCCCAGGGCCGGCTCCCAGAACCGCACCTGAAGACGACCGTTCACCGCTACCTTGGGAAGTCTGTCGTCGTCGTAGCGCACGAAGATGATGCCCTGTTCCAGGGCTTTACGGTAGTAGCGTTCCTGGAAACCGTACGTTCTGATGTCCCTGTACAGAACATAGACATTTGCTTGCGAGTTAAGCTCCTTGATCTTGAGGGCGTTCTTGATGGCTCCCGCACAGCAGATGCGGCTACAGTACTCGGTGCCGGGCCCTACACACAGGATCATCACGGCGTTCTGTGTCTTGGCTATCTCTTCAGGCGCCTCCGCCGTCTTGTCTTCGAACTCCTGCTGCGTGAGGACCCTGTCGTCCTGGCCATACAGGTACTCATCTCCTCGATACTCCTGGCCGCCAGTGGTCACGATAATGACGCCGTGTTCTATCGTCTTCTCCTCTCCTTTGACGCTCAGGCGCGAGGAGAAATTGCCCACGAAGCCTGAGGTATCCTTCAACTCCGTGTCCCTGTACACGGTGATCAGTTCATGACCTTTCACTTGAGCAATGAGGTCTCGCAAGTAGGCCTGGGGGTCGACACCTCCGAGAGTGTAGTGGATATGCCGCAGGTTGCCTCCCAGCTCGGCCGTTCGCTCGATCAGTTGTACGGGGAAGCCTTGGTCTGCCAGAGAGAGCGCCGCGTTCATGCCAGCCACGCCGCCACCGATGATCAGGGCTGAGTGATGGAGCGAGAGTTCCACCTTATGTAGGGGCTCAAGAAGCGCCGCCCGGGCTACTGACATGCGCACCAGTTCCTTGGCCTTCTCGGTTGCCCTATCCCAGTCGTGGGAGTGCACCCAACTGCACTGGTTGCGGATATTCGCCATCTCGAAGAGGTGTTCGTTCAGACCGGCCTGCCGGATGGTGTCCTGGAACATGGGTTCGTGTGTGTGGGGGGTGCAGGAGGCCACAACCACACGGTTGAGGTTGTGCTCTGCAATCCGTTGCCTAATTAGCTCAACGGAATCCTGCGAGCAAGTGTAGAGGTTGTCCTCAGTGTGGACCACGAAGGGCAGCGTCTTTGCATATTCCGCCACAGAAGGCACATCGAGGAAACCTCCGATGTTGGACCCGCAGTGGCACACGAAAACGCCTATGCGCGGCTTCTCTTTGGATACATCTCGCTCCGGTGGGTAGTCTTTGGCCATGGTCAAGGTGCCCCTCACGGTGGCCAGCAGGCTTTGTGCCTGACACGCTGCCGCGCTGGCCTCGACCACCGTCTCGGGTATGTCCTTAGGCTCGACGAAGGGGCCACAGGCGAAAATCCCTGGCCGACTCGTTTCCAAGGGGTGGAATTCGAGAGTGTGACAGAAACCGTATCCATCCAGTTGGATGCCCAGAGACCGTCCCAGCTCCTTGACCTGGGGAGACATCTCCATGCCCACGGAGAGGACAACGAGATCGAAGCTGTCCTCTTTCAACTGCCCGTCATCAGTGTAGTGCCTTATGATGAGATTCTTCGTGGCAGGGTCCTCTTTCAGGGACGAGACGCGGCAGTAGGTGTACTTGATCCCGTAGGTCTCCTGAGCCTGCCGATAGTACTCCAGATACCCTTTCCCGAAGGCCCTCATGTCCATCATGAAGACATGGATCTCAGTGTCTGGCTCATGTTCGCAGGCCATGATAGCTTCCTTGGTGGCGTACATGCAGCAGACAGAGGAACAGTAGTCATGCGTTTGATCGCGTGAGCCGATACACTGCAGGAAAGCTATCTTGCGAGGCCGCTCCCCGTCCGATGGGCGCTTGACGTGACCTTCCGTCGGGCCCGAGGCGGAGAGAAGGCGTTCAAACTGGATGCTGGTCACGACGTTGGGATATCTGCCGAAGCCGAATTCCTCTGACAGACGAGCATCATAGGCCTCGAAACCAGGAACCAGGATGACCCCTCCGACGCTGATCTCTCTCGTCTGTTCAACATCTTCATGGTTGATGGCTTCGGCCTGACACGTGTAGACGCAGGCCAGACATTCTGAACAGATGCCGCACTGTAGACAGCGCGCCGCTTCCGCCTGAGCCATCTCCTCGGTATATCCGAGTTCCACCTCGTCAAAACTCAGTCTACGCTCTGCGGCAGGCAGTGCGAGCATCCCGAGGCGGCCTTGGCGAGAGAACGCGAGTTCCTGCATCCTCGCCTCCGCTTCCTCAGGAGCCATCTTGACCACCGGCAGCTCGGGTTTGAGTGGTGGCAACTCTTCGCCGCTCAGATAGCGGTGAATGGAGGCCGCCGCCCGGTGACCGTCGGCGACCGCCTCGATAACAAAGGCGGTACCGGCTACAGCGTCCCCACCGGCGAAGACGCCAGTTCGATCACACGCCAGCGTCTGTTGATCGGCGACGATGGTGCCCCAAGAGGTTGTCCGCACCTGGCTGTCCTGTGGAATGAAGGAGAGACCTGCTGCCTGCCCAATGGAGAAAATCACGTTGTCCGCAGGGATCACGTGTTCGGTTCCAGGGATCGGGACAGGCCGCCGGCGCCCGCTCTCGTCGGGCTCTCCCAATTCCATCTTGACGCATTCAACGCCGGCTACTAGCCCTTCTTCCTCCCCCAGGATGCGCACCGGGTTGGTCAGCAGTTCAAAGCGGATGCCCTCTTCCTTGGCGCTGTCCAGTTCCTCGTGACGACAAGGCATCTCGTTCTCGGAACGACGGTAGACGATGGTGACCTCTGCCGCTCCCATTCGGAGGGCAGTTCGGGCGGCATCTATGGCCACATCGCCACCGCCGACCACACTCACCTTCTTGCCCACCTCGACCTCACGGCCCAGCCTCACGTCCCGGAGGAATGGGATACTGATCATCGTGCCCTCCAGGTCTGCGCCGGGTATGTTCATCTTCTTCCCTTCGTGGGCACCTACGGCAAGGAAGATGGCGTCGTATCCCTCGTCTATCAGTTCCTGGAGGCTGTCTATACGCGTGTTCAGTTTCAACTCCACGCCCAGATCCAAGATGTCGTCCACTTCCCGCTGGATCAACTCTGCTGGCAGGCGGTACTCCGGGACTCCTACGCGGAGCATTCCCCCAGCCACAGGTAGGGCTTCGAAGACTGTGACACCATAGCCCAGCTTGACCAAGTCCTGCGCAGCCGTCAACCCAGCTGGCCCAGCCCCCACGATGGCGATTTGCTCTGGGCGTGTGCGCGGCACGGGTTCGACAGGTTGCCGTGGCTCGGAGTAGACCTGATCGGTGACGAAACGCTTCAGTGAAGCGATGGCGACGGGCTCATCGAGTAGGCCCCGGTTGCAGGCATCCTCACAGCGGTGGTTGCAGATCCGGCCGCAAATGGCAGGGAAGGGATTGTCCTCTTTGATGACTCGGAGGGCCTCATCGTATCGTCCCTCCCTGATCAGCGCGATGTACCCCTGTGCTCGCTGTCCTGTGGGGCAGGCATCTCGGCAGGGGGCCATGCCCAGTTTCTCGATGGCGAAAGCGAGGGGGATGGCCTGGGGGTACAGGCGATGAGCGGCATGTCGGGTGGCAAGGCCTTCTTCATACTCACTGGGCAGAACGATGGGGCAGACGTCGGCGCAGTCGCCGCAGCCGGTGCATTTCTCGAGGTCAATATAGCGGGGCTTGAGATTCACTCTGGCCGTGAAATTACCCGCTTCGCCCTCGATGGCACACACCTCGGTGTTGGTCAAGATCTCGATGTTGATGTGGCGCCCGACGTCCACCATCTTGGGAGACATAATGCACATAGCACAGTCGTTCGTGGGGAAGGTCTTGTCCAACTGTGCCATGTGGCCGCCGATGGCGCTTTTGCGCTCCACCAGGTACACCTTAATGCCTGCGTCGGCCAAGTCGAGGGCAGCTTGCATGCCTCCGATGCCGCCGCCGACAACCATCACCGCCCCAACAGGGCCATTGTTGGAGTTCCCATCAGCCATGTCGTCAACCCCACACGTAGGACAAGTTGCCAACTCGTCCTACTCATAGTATTTGCAGCAAGTTCGTTCTGACCGAGGTGTGGACCACTTCCATCCGGTCAGGCAATTGTCTGCACGCGGACGGGTCTAGACTTGCAAGTACCCGTCGGCATAGATGATCTTGTTCTGCAGGACTTGTACCGTCTTGTAGATTGCTGCCTGCTCCGGATTGTCCATGTCGACCACGTCAGGATCGAGGTCCTCCATCGCGGCTGTGGCATCGTGAAGGTTCAGGAGAAGCTGCCCTACCGGAGTGCTGTCATCTCGCTCCTCAACGATGCGGACCCATTCCTTCAGTCTCTCGTCCCGAGCGTCGACGATCGCCGCATCCAGGCCAGCCGCCAGGAGCATCACTGCGTAGGTCGAGGAGACGAGGCTGTGGTTCTCTTTCGGTACACCATTGGCTACATTCGAGAGGCCCACCAGTGTTAGCGGAGGGGGATCCGATATCTGCTTCAGGAAACGGATGGTCTCTATCGCTTCCGGACAGTATTCCTGCATCCCACTCACGGTCAAGATCAACGGGTCCATGAGTACCTGATCCATAGGGACGCCCACTTCCATCATGCGCGGCATCAACTGCTCCAGGGCGATGGCGACCCGCTTGTCCGCTTCGACTGGGATGCTCTTGCCCATCGTGAGAGCGATCAGCTTGGCGTTGTACTTCGCCGCCAGGGGCGGCACGTCTCGCAGACGGTCCGGATCGGCCGACGTGGAATTGACGATGGGTTGCTGTTTGGCCCTCTTCAAGCCGGCCTCCATGGCTGCCAGGTTTGTGGTGTCGAGACAGAGGGGCACGTCGACCACCTCCTGGATCGTGTCTACCATCCACTCCATGACGTCGGGGCCCTTCTTCTTCTGAGGTCCGATGTTGACCTCCAGGGCATCAGCTCCGGCCTCCACCTGGGCCATGGCCATCTCCTGGATAGGCTCCTTGTTCCTTTCCTCTATGGCCTTTCTCACCTTGGTGGAGATGACTTGGATCTCCTCACCGATCTTGTACATGTCACTCCTCCTTGCGACTGTGGATAGTGCGAGGCTGCAATGTGCAGGGAAGGCCCAGCGTCCCCACGATTGGGTGCAAGCGAGAGAGGTCTCTTCAAGTAAATGCCAAATCGCAGCCGCGCTACTGCTTCATCATTCAACCAGGGACCAACACTGCACTGGAGACCTCGAGTCACGCCATGAGTACTGTCGGCCTGATGAAGCCAGACTGGTCCCCGGAGTGCCTGGCGCTAGCCTAGTTGTTCCACATCTTCATGAAGGCTGGGATGTCCACAGCTTCTCGCGGCCCCACGAGAATCTCCCAGCCGCCCAGTTCGTCCTCCAATTCCCCCGATAGGACAGAGACCGCCCCGGGAATGGTGAGCTTTCTGTGACTGACCTTGTCAGCGATACCAGAAGTTTTCACCGTGGTAGCGATCTTGTCGGCATCGAACTTGCCTGCCGCCCAGCCGGTCAGCACCGACAAGCCCTCCGAGTCGGCGATGAGTAGCCAAGCCGGCCTGCCAGTTCCCTCCACCTCGTTGGCCACAGAGAAGTAGGTGATAGAGAAGTTGGTGGTGATCATAAGCTGATCGTCGGGACCCGGTTCGTTGATCTCATAGATCCCCGGAGTGACTTGTACAGGCTGCCGTGGATCGGTGTAGATGTTCTGTCGCAGAGCCAGCAGAGGATAGACCACGGCCGGGTCGAAGTGATCCACGACTATGAATCCAGCATACTTGGCGATGTGCTGACCCGCCAGCATGGACTCCTCAGCCGGGGATTCGACGCCCTCACCAGGGAACGTGATCACAGGATAGCCCAACAGGCGATCTGGCTTGGCCTCGAGGGCAAGACGCCGTATCTCGGTCAGAATGTTCAACGAATCGTGGAAGTCTCGAGTTCCTGGATCGAGTACGATGTCTTCTAGTCCGTCTTCCCTGACATCCTTTGCCAGTTCCACGAGCGATTCCAGTCCTTCAGCGCGGAGCACTAATGGCGCGTTCTTCTCTTTTGCCAAATCGGCCATGGCTTGCCAGTTGTCTGCATGGGCCGCGTAGATCAACGGGGTGGTGCCATCAACTTCCGCCAAGCCCGCCTTCATCACCTCAGGCTCATCGGCTATCAAGATCAAGGGGCGCTCGGTCTTGGCTCGCACCGCCTTGACATACTCGGCGAACTTCGCAGGGTCCCCCGATGCGCTCTCCACAGCTACCCCATCAAGGGTCAGTACCATGCCCACATAGTCCACGGAGTAGCTGTCGACGCGTTCAACCAGCTCCTCAACCTCGGCCAGGGGTAGTGTATCCTTCACGCGTACGAGCAGACCCGGCATGTGGAAGAAAGCCTTGTTGTGTCGGTACAGTTCGGTCTCGTTACCGACCTCGACCTTGTGTTCATCATCACCTATGGTGATGAGCCTGACGGGTGGCGCCGCGGCGGACTCCAGCGCAGCCTTGGCCTCCTCACTCACGTGGGGACACGCCGCCAGTTCGGCTTGCTTGGCCGCCAGCTTCATGGCGAAAGCGAGGCAGGTAGGGAATTCGCAGTCTTTGCAGTTCGTCTTGGGCAGCAGCTTGTAGATCTCTAGGCCCGTCAAGGCCATATCTCATTCCCCTTTCGTCCAAAGCTTGTTGATCATGTCTTTGACGCGGCGCACCGACTCTGGGTGACGGAGGACCACTATATCCGCCCCTGAGTGAACAAGAGTCGTGGCGGTCAAGGTTTCCCAGGTTATGGCGCGCTCCTCCCAGTCTCCCCAGGCCTCAGGCACATCCTCGCCCACCTTAGCCTCTTTCATGCGCCAGGCCTCCTCACCTGGTGTGACGAGCATAGGTTGCTGGGTCATACCATCGCCCTGAAGGGCAGCCAATCTCAGCCTCTCCATGGCTGAGTAGCCGTACTCTACGCCATAGCCCAGGGCTGCTGTAGTCGGATCCATGAGTACGCGATCCAGCGACAGCCCTATGTCGCTGATGAGGATGTTCAGCTGTTTGGCCAGGTTCACGTCCATCGCTGTACGGCCATTCACCAGGTGTCCGTGAGCCAGTGCGGCAGCGACTACGGTCTTGTAGTTCTTGTCGTCGCAGACTCCGAGGACGACGCGCTCCCCGGAAGCCTCCTCAGCCACCGCCACCAGTAGCTCCATGTCTTTGTCTGTCTGGCCAGGCCCGAAGACTATCAAAGGTAGCCCCGTGGCATTTAGTACTTTCCTGACCGCCGATCTTGCCTGTTCGGCCGTAGTCTCATTGTCCTCAGCATCGGTGAGGTTGATCTTGAGCACCACGAGGTCCACATCCAGATCCTCCACCGCCTGGGCCCAGGCTCCAGGGTCATCCACGACCTCTTTCCAGACGCCCGTCAGGATGGGAGACCAGTCGCTGGGCCTGCGATCTTGAATCTCTACCGCTATGCGCGGTGGGTTGGGCATCGGCGCTTCAAAATCGAGAAAAGGCAGTGTGCTCTCACCGCCCACGGTCACGGTCGTGCTGCGGGTACCGCCTTCGGCCTCGGTGGCGCCCAGGACTGCTTCTCTCACCTGACCGGTCCACTTCTTCTTCGGGACCTCCACCGCAACAGCCATCATTGTTACTCCCTTCAGGTTTTTCCTACGAATCCCAGTCGGTGCCCTCTCGGAGCACGCGCACGTGGTGCTGTGAGGGATGGTCTGCCGTCCCTGGCAGACCATCCCCTCCTATCAGGCCTACAGAATCGGATCCATCTTCAAGGCCGGGTGATCATGCTCCTCGAGCCAAGGAAGCAGTTCCTCGACCGTCTCCACGTGACGCTCGTCGGCGATCTGATCAATGAGGTCCGGAACGCCCTCCCTCTGCGCCACGGCCTTGAACTCCTCAGGCATGCTCTCCTTAAGGAAGGAGGACATCCACACCACCCTCTTGAACCCTCCCTCCGCGGAGACGAACTTGGGACTGGTGAGGTAGTACTTGCCGATTCCCATAGCGCCCGGTGTCTGCAAACCGCCGCCGAACATGCCGGCCATGGTGGAAAAGGTCATGCCAGCAGGCGTCATGCTGGGATCCTCTCGTGAGACTATCATCACCCCATTGGCCTCCGGGATGACGAGTACCATACACTCGAAGCACCCGCACGCGGTCATGGGGTCGGTCATGATGGAGTACATGGTTACATGTTCTACCGTCTGGTTGGAGTGGGAATACACGAACTCCTCAGGTCCAGTCCAACGTCCCAACTCCGGATCCAGGGATTCCCCCTTGGGGATGGGTTGGTTGGGGCCGGTGGGGTTGATCTGGTGGGCTGCCTTGCAGTCTAGCCAGTTGTAGGCCCCACAAAGCCCTAGTCGCTGGGGTGAGATGACGCAAACGTGGGTGGGAGCAAAGGACTGGCAAAGGGTGCAGGAATAGAAGTCCTCTACCGCATCGTCGGTTAGCCCTGCGACGCGAACGTTTCGTTCGCTGTAGGCCTCACGAGCCAGTTCGAGCCACTTCTTCATCTCGTCAGGGTCAGTGAATAGCGTCACCTGCGCCTTGTCCACAATGCTGTTCCAGGGGTCACCCTTGAATCGGGCATACAGGATCTCGCCGAAGTGCTTCAGCGTGAATCCCTTGTCCGCCGCAGCCTTGCTAATGCGTATCCAGGCAATATCCCGCTGCCCAATGTGCTGCACGCCTGATGCGGCGTTGAGGAAGTAGTGTATCTGGCGCTCCAAGACCGGCTCGAAGTCCTTCTGCATCTTGCGACCCCCCGCCTGGACAACAATACCCAAGTCCACGGCTGCGCCTTCCTCATACTCGTCGAAGTCGGGACCCACCAACTCGATCTTCCCATCGTCGATCTCATCGGGGTCTTTCATCAAGAGATACTCAAAGGCGCGTGATTTCTTGCCGCCGAACTCGACGCGCATGTCATCCTTGCGGACCCGCTCTCCCTCAAAGGCCGACCCGTAGGGGACGGGAATGGGGATCTCGGAGATCTGCACCTTCACCCCTCGTACCTCTATGCACCTGGCGACCAACCTCTCCGCGCGCTCCAGGTCATCTTTGCCCCCAATGTCATCGAACGGCATAGAGATGACGTGCTCGAATTCGGTCACGCCGCTGGGCAGTATCTCAGGGATAACCGTGTCTGCGATGACGGGAAAGCCGTAGTTGATAGCCCCGGCGGCAGTGGCGTACTTGAGGTCATCCACCTCACCCAGGGCCAGGGCAAAGGCGAAGACGCGGAACTTATTGTAGACCAGTATCTCCCGCGCCTGGCCGGCCTTCAGGCCTCCGAAGGTGAGCGCTGAGCGGGTGGCGAAACCCGCGGGATAGATGGTGGCGATGGTGTCGGTGCCGAAGGGGATGATGTAGGTGTCATAGCCCATCTCCACACCCTCCTCCAGCAACTGATGGATGATGCTGCGGCCGTTCACATTGCCGGAGAGAAAGACCAGGATGTTGCGGCGCTGCAGTTCGCGCACGATTTGCACCGCGACTTCGTTGGATTTGGCGGCACCGATTATGGCGGCGAAGCCTGGCATACGTCCATCCACCAACTGGATGCCCCAGGCGCGCAACTGTATGTCATCAATGGGCCCATTACAGTAGCCCTCGCCGCCGGCGGTCACAAGCTGCGGGTAGCCATCCAGCTTCTCCGGCTGCTCTCCGAGGGCGTACTTGATACCCATAATGGTTTCCTCGGCCAGCAACGTGGCCGCGCCAGAGTCCAGAGCCTCGCCCAGATATGGGGTCCACAGGCTTGCCCTGGGCACAGGGTGAAGGAGTTTCTTGGCGTGGTCAAGCACCGGTGGCAGGTCTCCCAGTTTGGACACCTCGATGCCCGTGAGGCCGTTGATCACCGGCAGGTAATAGGCGGTGCTGGGGAACTGTATGGGCCAGTCTGGTCCCTTCTCCGCCAGGGTCTTTTGGAGCAGTTGGTCGGCTTCCTGATAGATGTTCTTGGCGCCACGCATGGCGGCACCAGCTATGTATCTCGACATTGATCTCTATCCTCCCTACGCTTCCTCGACGGAGACACCAGCCATGCTGTACAGGCTGACCTCCGCCCCCTCTTCTCGATCCTTGAGCCAAGCCTGCCAACGACGATCTCCACTCTGGCCAAAGCGAGTTGGATCGTACTCGGGCAAGCCTAAGGCGGCGCGTTTCTTGTCGATATGGTCCAGCGATTTCTGTATGGTCCTCTCTATATCGGGCTCGAACTCGAGCTTGCCACCGACTTTCTCCTCCCAGCCGGCACCGATGATGTCTGTTACTGCCTCGCTACCCTCCACCGGAGACTTGACACCCATTATGGTGTATACCCCCGAGGCCACGAAGTAGGTAGCGATGGACAAGGCTTTCTCGCTCATCCACTCCGGAGCGAGGCCCACGCCGGGGATGTCGGAGATGTCGTCGCCCAAACCGCCCTCAGTGGCCATCTCTGCCAGGACGGTCAGAATGCGGCTGTTGTCCACGCAGGAGCCCATGTGCAGAACCGGCGGTATGCCCACCGTCTCACAGATCTCCCGCAACCCAGGGCCGGCCACCTCGAGCGCCTCACCCTGAAGCAGGCCGTATTTTGCGTTGCACAGAGCCCCGCATCCGGTCTGCACGACTAGCACGTCGTTCTTCAAGAACGCCTTGACTATCTCGAAATGGGCCTCGTCGTGGACGACGCGCGGGTTGTTGCATCCCACCACGCCCGCCACGCCCCGCAGACGACCAGCCATGATGGCGTCGTTGAGGGGTCGCAGAGAACCACGGTAGTGGCCGCCTAACATGTAGCGGACATACTCGTGGGAGAAACCGGGTACCATGTTCTCCTGTATGTCAGGGATGTAGGTTGACGCGCGGTTCGGGTAGTTGTCGATCGCGGTCTTGACAATCTCTCTGGCGATCTCAGGAGCGCGGTGCTCGTCAAACTCCATGTGCAGAGCGCCGGTAATCATCGCTTTCGGCGAGGTAGTTATGATCTTGGTGTGGAAATTCTCCGCCACTGCCACCAATCCCTGGAAGATGCACTGGATGTCCACCACCATGGCCTCCACCGCCCCGGTGAGGACCGCCAGTTCCTGATCCAAGAAATTGCCCGCCGAAGGCACGCCCTGCCGCATCAGAGTCTCATTTGAAGTGCAGCAGATGCCAGCCAGAGTGATGCCCTTGGCACCCTTGGACTTGGCGTACTCGATCATCTCTGGGTCCAGTGCTGCCGCCACTATCATCTCAGACAGAGTCGGTTCGTGGCCGTGAATGATGATATTGACCTCATCCTCTTTCAGTACGCCCAAGCTTATCTGCGTGACCAGAGGACTTGGAGTGCCAAAGAGAATGTCGGAGATATCCGTAGCCAGCATCGAACCTCCCCAACCATCAGCCAGAGCGGCACGCAAGCCTTGGTCGAGAATGTGTTCCGCATCCTGATCGTTGCCGACGTGCGTACGGTGCATGATTTCCACTATCTCACGATCCACGCCACGCGGAGCGATGCCCAGATCGCGCCAGATCTCCTGCCGCTTCTTGGGTGCCCGTGCTACGTACAGGAGCTCTCCCGATTGCCTCCCGAACTCGGCCAGGGCCCTCTCTGCCACATCGATGGCTATCTCCTCCTTGGTGCGGCCCTCGATCTCCACCTCCAGATCTCGAGCGACCTCTCTTAGCTTGAATCCATCTCTGATCTGGTACCCAGGGGCTTCGCCTGTGGCGGCACCGTGGAGCACGAAGCACAGATCCCGCCCGTGATCGGAATGGGCTGCGGCACCCGCCGCTATGCCACGGGCCAGGTTCCTGGCTGCCACCGTCTCGACGGTCGCCCCGCAGATGCCCACCTGACCTTCCTTGGTCAGACGACAGGGCCCCATGGCGCAGTTCTTGCAGCACAGTCCCTTGGAACCGATGGGGCAGGGCTTCATCTCATCCGCACGGTCGAAAGCTGTCCCAATGTCCATTTCCGCAGCTTTCTCCAGCATGAGCTCAGCTGCGGGACTCACAGTCCTATCGCTTTTTACCATTTGGCTCTCCTCTCACTTGGTGTACTGTTGCACGTATTCCGGTAACGGTTGAGAAGAGCATGGTGTTCATGCCCCTCACCTCTAGTACACTCGGAAGTCACCAGACATCTCGAGGTCTGCCTGGTCGGTCTTAGTACTGCGCGAGGCACACTCGTACCAGGCGGGATCGCCCAATCTGGAGGGTTCCTCCTCGACCGGCTTCTCTTGCACCACAGGATAGCCCGCTTTCTCCAGAGCCTCGGTCAGAGCTTTCTTGGAGACCTGCTTGGTGTGCTTGACGGTCACTTTCTTGAAAGCGGCGCTGGCGTCGATGTCCTCTACGCCGGACAGGGCGCTCAGCGACTCTCGTACCGCCGTCACGTGGTGATCGGCGTACATCGAAGGTACCGGCAAAGTTGAGACTGCCATGTTGTGTCACCTCCTTCAAAGTTGACTTATCTGCTCCTATTTGTATACGATAGCATAGATCGTTCAGCGCCGCAACAGGAGAACAGGTTCCCCAAGCGGGGTTGGGGGGCGAACCGATGGCGATCAGCTCGCCCCCTCCGACTACCGATCTGTTGGGTTGTGATGGAAGGTGTCCGCCATAGCAGCGCAGACCCTAGAATAGACCTACGGTTTTGCCCGTCTCGTCAATGTCCACATCGAAGAAGACGGGGCGGGACGGCAGACCGGGCATCGTTCGCATCTCGCCGAGGAGCGGATACAGGAAGCCTGCACCTACTGAAGCCCTGATGTCACTGATAGGCACGTTGTAGTTCTTGGGCACGCCCTTCCACGTTGGGTTATGCGAGAGGGAGAGGTGGGTCTTGGCCATATTGAGCGGCAGCTTGTCATAGCCAAGCCTGGTGTAGAGCCTGACCTTCGCCTCCGCTTGAGACGTATATTCCACCCCATCTGCTCCGTACACCTTGGTGGCGATGATCTCTATCTTGTCCTTGATAGGGATATCGAGGGGATAGAGGAACTTGAAGTCGCTGGGTTGCTCGCAAGCCTTCACCACCGCGTCTGCGAGCGCCGCACCACCTTCGCCACCCTTGGCCCAAACGTTGCTGTCCACTGCGTCGTACGCCCCGGCGTCCAGCGCTGCTTGCCTCACCAGTTCGACCTCAGCATCTGTGTCGGCAGTGAACCTGTTCACGGCGACAACTACGGGGACGCCGTATTGCTTGGCGATGGCGATATTGGCCTTCAGGTTGTCTATGCCCTTTTCCAGCAGTTCCAGGTTTTCTTCCTGGTAGGCTGGGTCCAAGGGCCGGCCGGCCACAACTTTCGGTCCACCGCCGTGCATCTTCAGCGCCCTGATCGTGGCCGCTATGACCACGCAGTTGGGGATCAGACCGCTGTAACGGCACTTGATGTCGAAGAACTTCTCCATGCCACAATCGGCCCCGAAGCCGGACTCAGTGACCAAGTAGCCATCTGAGACCATCTTCAGGCCAATCTTGTCGGCGATGATGGAGGAGTTCCCATGGGCGATGTTGGCGAAGGGGCCAGCATGCACGATGGCCGCGCTGTTCTCCAGCGTTTGCATCAAGTTGGGCATCAGCGCCTCTTTCATGAGCACGGTCATCGCACCAGCCACGCCCAAGTCGTCGGCAGTCACGGGGTTCCTCTTCTTGTCAGTGCCGATGACGATTTTGCCCAGTCTCTCACGCAGATCCTGCAACCCGGTCGTCAGGGCCAGGATGGCCATGACTTCCGAAGCGACTGTGATGTCGAAACCGGACTGGCGCGGGCGTCCATCCCACTTGGTTCCCAGGCCGACGATTACGTTCCGCAGGGCCCTGTCGTTGACATCAACCACGCGGTTCCAGGTGATGCTGTAGGGGTCGATGTCCAGCCTTCTTAGCCCCATGTCGGCCAGTTGTTCGTCGGTCAACCTGGCCTCGTGCATGATTCTGGCGTCCATCGCCGCGGCGAGAAGGTTGTGGGCTGCACCCACGGCGTGGATATCGCCAGTGAGGTGAAGGTTGAAGTCCTCCATGGGTACGATCTGAGAGTAGCCCCCACCGGCCGCCCCACCCTTGATGCCAAAGGTCGGACCCTGAGAAGGCTGCCGGATGACGGTGAGCACCTTCTTGCCGATGTGGTTCAGGCCCTGGCTCAAACCAACGGTGGTCACGGTCTTTCCTTCACCCAGAGGAGTGGGTGTGATAGCCGTGACGTCAATGTACTTGCCGTTGGAGCGGTCCTTGAGCTTCTCAAGGACATCCAGATGGATCTTGGCCTTGTGCTTCCCGAAGAGATCCAGGTCATCCTCGGTCAAGCCCACCAGTTCGGCGATCTCCAGGATGGGCTTCAGCTTTGCCGCTTGGGCGATGTCCAGATCAGACGGTACTGTTGCCATCGTCTACCTCCTTGTTTTTTGTGTTTGTGCAAGTCCCCTGCCTGGGGCACAAACAGTCGAGGCAATGGCCTGGTGTGGCCATTGCCTCGATAATGATAACGAACTGTCCCCTCTTGCAACGAGATGAAGTGTGCCTAGGTTGTCTGATACGTTGGCAAACCCCACGTATTCGTCTCCAGATGCTTCCAACGAACAGAATGATAGATTGCGAACATAATTATAGTATACCTGAGAAAACTTGTCAAGCGAAGGGCGGCCGTTTTCTCAGTGACATACTTTTGCCGAGTGACCTTTCGATTCAGCGTTGTGGGTGGGCGGATGGCGCGCCATGTCGGGCCATGGCGGTCAATATGCTGTCGAGGCATCCAGGAAGTGAGTCGATGATCTCTGAACACGGAACCCGCAATATGGTCCAGCCGTGGGCGGCGAGGTCGTAATCCTCTATTCGCGGCTGCTCTCGGATGATGTGGACGTTCTCCACCGAGGGTTCGCCCTCCAGAAGAATGGCTACATTTCCGTGTCTACACAAGACGGCGAAGTCTATCTGGTACGCTTCGTCCTTCTCTCTCAGGGGATAGTTGCGCTCTGCGTCGATGCCGTGCTCCTTGAAGGCGCGCCAGAGCCTCTCCTCCACGACTCCGCCGATCCAGAGATCGTTGATCTCTTCCGCATGCAGCAGACGGTCCAACGTGGTGGGAATGAAGGTGATTCGCCGCAAACGACGACTGGGTATCGGGCGCGGCAGGTGCTGTAGAGGCCCGATTTCGATCTTGTAGTACAGCTCATCCACTCGCGGATGATCTGGTTCCTCGGGAAGCAAGTCTCCTCTGGGCGCGATACGAAAGTGCCTGATGGGGCCGTAGTAGTGGATCGCCCACCGCTCTTCACCGAAAGACTTGGTCTGGTAGAAGGCCAGATAGTCGGCTCCGATTCGAGAGGGGGCGCGCTCACGGGGAATCCGGTACCAGCCTTGGTCGCGTGCAATGCTGAAATCCCGGCGGTTGTTCATCACCGCCACGAGTACTGGAGAGTCCTCTGCGAGATCGTTGTCTTCCGCAGTCATTGCCCTACTCCGACATTGTTTCCGGTGCGAAGCGAGCCATCTGTTTGCGGAGGTGTAGCACGGCGAGGTCTTTCGCCTTCGCCTCAAGCATCACGTCGAATGCACGCAGGTTCCGGTCTTTGGCCGCCCTGACGAAGCTCACAAATTGAAAAGGGTCGATGAAGTCGGCGTGCTGGATGGGGCGCGGTGCTCGTAGACGTCGGGTTTTCTGGCTCGTCTCGGAGTGCGTTTGCTCGATGACACGCATGGCGGTGCGAGGGGAGCTGAAGTGCACCTTGGGTTTGACACCATGGGGCCAGGAGCGCAAACACAGATCCAGGGCTTCCATCATGGGGATTCCCTGAGCATTGTGGTTGAGGAAATGTAGGTAGTCGAACACCAGAGGGACTTCGGTCTCGTGATGAATGTGGACGATGTCAGCCACGCAGAAGTGTCTATCGTCGTTCTCCAAAGCCAGCCTGCGGCGCACAAACTCGGGCAGACGGCGATATCCTTCCGTGAATCGCTCAAGAGCAGATTCCCTGTCGCCATACACACCACCAACGTGCGTCACGATCACTGCCTCTGGCCCCAGCCCCATCGATTCCAGGATTCTTGCCTGCGCTGTGATCTGCGCAGCGCTGTTTCGGGCAATGGCCTCATCTTGGGCGTTCATGACGTTCGACAGAGACTGGTGGAAGGAAAGCCGCAGCCTCTGACTCTTGACCGTTTCCCCGAGCACAGTGAGTTCGGTGGCGCACTCGTCAATCTGACTGTGGAACCATGGCATGTCAGGATGAGTCACATAGGGTGCCAGATCCGACGCCATGCGATACATGCGGATGCCCTGTCTGTGTAGGTAAACGAAGATGTCGCGCAAGTAGGCCAAGCTAACACTGAGGTGGGGGTGGTTCCGCCAGCGTCTGGTATCATGGGATTTCAACCCAGGCTGGCCTAGCACGTTGACCGGGAATCCGAGACGCATCGTGTCCATGCTGAAGTAGGGCTTCACGAGGCTGGCCATGGCTGGACGGTATTGTAGCTGAGAAGGGCGGAAAGGGCAAGGGGTTTTCCTTGGGGGGTTGCTCAGAGCTACCAAGTGTAATATAATGAAGTGTGAAGCGCTGGTACTAGCATGGTATCTGATCCATGGCGCCGGTGAGGGTAAGGAACAAGCCACATGCCTGGGATCCACTGGGATGGGGAGGTGAGATGAGGCGAGAATCGGAGGGTCCAAAGACAGCAGCGAGCGGTCCTCTAAGCAAGCCTCTGTCAATCGAGGACTTGGGCGTCTCAAGGGGCGTGCTGATTGATCTCGCTGTCAAGCTGCTATACACAGAAGGGGAGTTGGACGGCACTGAAATCGCCGACAAGTTCAAGATCCCCCTGCCCGTTGCGGTTGACATTTTGGACGGACTTCGCAGGGAGAAGTTGTGCTCGGTGCTGGGGAGCGACCGAGGCGTACTGCCGGTCTATCGGTACGGCATCACCGAGCTGGGTGTGGAGAGGGCTCGCGAGGCCTTGTCCCGAAATGAGTACGTGGGCCCGGTTCCGGTATCGCTAGCCGCCTATGTAGAGATTGTCAAGAGACAGAGCGTGGCCATGGCCTGCTCCGTTATCAGACGAGAGGATCTGGAGCGGGCATTGAACGAACTCGTCGTCAGTCCCTCGGTGATCAATCAGCTAGGGCCGGCGCTCAATTCGGGTCAGCCGATCCTGTTGCATGGCGCTCCGGGCAACGGCAAAACGTACATAGCACAGAACATAGTCAACTTGGTCCTGGGCAGCATTTTCATCCCGCACACCTGTGAGGTTGAGGGACAGATCATAAAGATATTCGATCCGGAATATCACGACCTGCTGGATGGAGGCGCACAGACCAGGGATGTTGAGAGGGACACCAGGTGGACCCTCTGCAAGCGACCGGTGGTCATGGTAGGTGGAGAGCTCACTCTGTCTTCGCTGGGCTTGATATTCGATCCCATCTCCAAATGCCACGAAGCTTCGCTGCAAATGAAGGCGAACGGTGGCATATTCTTCATAGATGATTTCGGTAGACAACTGCTGTTGCCTGAGGAGTTGCTGAACCGCTGGATAGTTCCTCTGGAAGCCAAGGTTGACTACCTGGCCCTGCACACCGGCAAGCAGGTTCAGATCCCTTTCGATTCTCTCGTCATCTTCTCTACGAACTTGGATCCCAGCACTCTGGACGAGGCGTTTCTGCGACGGATTCCTCACAAGGTGATGATTCCCAATCCGAATCTGTACGAGTACTATCTGCTATTCCAGAGGGTGTGCCACACCAAAGGCGTCCCATTCGACAAGGATGGGTTCTCCTATTTGCTGGAGAAGTACTACCGAGATGCTGATCGACCTCTGAGAGCATGCCATCCCCGGGACTTGACAGATCAGATAGTGACCATCGCTCGATACAATGAGCGGAAGCCTGTCCTGACCGAGGAGAACATAGATCAGGCGTGCGCCAATTACTTCGTGCAGCGGCCGAGCGAAGGATTCAGGGAAGCGTAGGATTCTGGGAACGAGATGTACCGGGTGACCTGAACTAGGCAGATCCCGGAGTGATGTCATCAGACAGAAGGGCCACCTGTCCCGCAGCGGGCGGTGGCCTTTTTCGGAGACGGATTTGATGGAGAAGAAGCGCGAGGTCATTAGCGAGAGGGAGCTGGAGATTGTGAGGTTGGTTGCCACTGGGGCCACCAACCAGCAAATCGCCCGGGAGCTGATGATCAGTGTCAATACCGTCAAGGTCCATCTCAAAAACATCTTCGCCAAGCTGGGCATCCAGTCGCGCACTGAGGTGGCCCTCTATGCCGTCCGTGAGGGATGGGTAGAGCTAGGCACTCCAGCGGAGGCTGAACGAAAGCTGGCTGAAGTGAAACCACCGCCCGGGGAGCACATCTCCTTGGGCAAACGTGTGTTCTTCGTGATCGCTGCTGCCGCGGTTGCGCTGCTGGTGTTCTTTCCTCAGGTAAGGAGCGAACCGGCTCCGCTGATCTCAAGCGAGTTCGTCGACAGCGGTGCCTCCACGAATGCTGTAGATACTGCCTTGCAGTTGCATCGCTGGAGCGCCGTGGCTCCCCTGTCCGCTGCTCGAAGCCGGTTCGCAGTGACGTATTATGATGGAAGAGTATACGTTATTGGAGGGGACACCTCGGATGGAGTGACGGGCACTGTTGAAGAGTTTGACCCGTCCGCCAACAGTTGGCGTGTGAGAAGTCCCAAACCGATCCCCGTTCACAATGTCGGCGCCGCGGTTCTTGGAGACGTGGTATACGTGCCTGGAGGATTCACGGATGTTGGGGAAGTCATCGCCGACGTGGAGATCTACGACGCAGATCAGGATTCCTGGGGGCGGGGAACATCATTGCCCGTCCCACTGTGCGCGTATGCCCTCGCTGTGGTTGACGAAAAGATGTACCTCTTCGGCGGATGGGACGGTTCCACCTACGTGAACTCCACTTATGAGTACGATCCCCGCACGGGCGCTTGGTCGGAGAGGACGCCAATGCCGACCGCGCGGGGGTTTGCTGCGGCCGCGGCCATCGAGGGCAAGATCTACGTCGTAGGCGGGTATGACGGGGGAGTGGAGTTCGCCACCGTTGAGGTATACGACCCGTCATTGGAGGGGAGGGCTGATCCCTGGGTGGTCAAGTCACCAATGATGGCCCGTCGAGGTGGCCTGGGAGTGGCTGCCATCGCGGGCACGCTGTACGCGATTGGAGGAGGGTGGAACGGCTACCTGGCCTACAACGAGAAGTACGACCCGATCGCCGACGAGTGGTCCTCCTTCGAGACCCCGGTCTTCGGCCAATGGCGTAACCTGGGCGTTGTCGCCAGCAACACGAAGATCTATGCCCTGGGTGGGTGGAACGGTGATTACCTTAACCTGAACCAGGAGTATCAGGCTCTGTTTACCCACTATCTGCCCGATCTCCCGTGATGAGACCAAGTCTCCCCGGCGATGGCGTCACAGCGGGGCTGAAGCCAGCTGCTCTATCTGCCTTTTCCTCTCTCTCCAGGTGACTGGCGAGAGGCCTAGCTTCTTCTGCAGCTTCTCTGAAGGCGTACCTGCCCTATGGTCTCGCACCGCGCAGGTCATGCGCAGAAGCTCGAAGGAGAGAGTCTTCAGGCCCGCCCTTTCGGCCGCAGCGGCCAAGACGTATTCCGGGCTGCGAGCCGTGCACTCGAAGAGACTCTCGTGTCACAGACGCCTTTGGGGTCGCTGTCAGAGCTGCCGTCTGATCGTCGTCGCTCTCATCGGCAAAGAGAGGCAGTTGCCAGCCTTCCATAGCACCGCCTGCGTTTCGCACAGACATAGACCTTGACATAAGCATGCGGAATTCTCGGAGTAGTGTCAAGTTTGACAACGGGGAGTATCGGGTATATAATGTGTGATCGAGGCCCGCTAGCTCAATTTGGCAGAGCAACTGACTCTTAATCAGTAGGTTCCAGGTTCGAGGCCTGGGCGGGTCACTCTCAAGAGCACACACTGCTTTCAAGTGGGCCCTGCAGTGGTCAGTGGCGAAGCAGTTGGGAGGTTGCCGTGCAATCACCAACGACACTGGCCGACGCCAGGGCTTCTTTCATCGAGAGCCTAGAGTTGTCAGGTCCCTCACCAGGCACCCTGTCAAGTGACACAGCACGCGCACTGACCGCCGTTCGACGTCATGGCACTCGCGGGCAAACTTCGCATGCTGGAGGCAACCTCGGAGTACGACCATGATCGGAGGGCTGGGTTGTGTGTCACTGCGATGGCCAAGGCTGACTTGTCAAAACGTCAAAGCCATGCCATAATAATCGCGATGTGGGGCACCAACCAGTTGGCCGGGATCTGGTGGCGATCAGCAATACCGTCAATGGGCTTCTGTCAGCCACTATCCAGCACAATGACAACTAGGTGGTGTCGAGGCCGTTACCACGACTGACACCTTTCACTAAGAGAACCAGGCTGACGAGGCAAGACAGGGAGCTGGAAACATGCCCACACAATCGGTCGATAGAGCACTGTCCATCCTGAGGGAATTCAGTGTGGATGAACCTCAACTCGGTGTGAGCGAGTTGAGTCGGAGACTTGGTTTGACCAAGAGCACCGTTCACCGTCTGCTGGCGTCGCTACTACAGGGGGGATTGGTCAAACAGGACCCCACCAGCCGCGAATATCGCCTGGGCCTAGGGTTGGTTGAGTTGGGCCAGACGGTGGTTCAGACTGATCCGCTGCTGCGACTTGTGCATCCGTACCAACACTACTTGGCGAACACGCTGGGCGAGCCAGTCCATCTGGGGGTCCGAGCTGGTTTCGAGATGCTCTGTCCCATGTACGAACGACCCGCTGACTTGAAGGAGCCCGTGTCTTGGATGGCCAGGGTTCCCCTTCACTGCACCGCTGGCGGGAAGATCCTGGCGGCGCAGATGGAAGAGGATGAGTTGACCACGCTCTTGGAGGGGGGGCTCCCTCGCTTCACTGCAAACACCATCACGGATCCCGCGAGACTGCGTACGGAACTGGAGCGGGTCCGTGAACAGGGCTTTGCCACCTGTTTCGAGGAGTTGAAACACGGCGCCAATGCCATCGCTGTACCCTTGGCCAGGTCAGATGGTACGGTCGTCGCCACGCTGAGCATTGTCGGCCATGCGTACAGCCTGACCCGCGAGAAGGCGATGCATTCCCTGGAGATCTTGCGGGGAGTTGCCACAGAGATCTCCCTCAAACTGGGGTAGCCTGGGCGAGGGGACGATCCTGCTTCGGTGTGACGCGCCACGGGCACGAATCCCACGTCGGCGTCTATCCAGCTCGGCTGACCCAAGACTGGACGTAGCTAGACAGGACCAAGCAGTCGCGACGGAGCGCACGCTGCCAGCCCTTGTGGGGAGGCGAGAGGTGGCATGGGAGACTTGAGGCGCACATACAGGGGAGCTGCTCTGACGCTGGCGGTCGCGCTGTGGTCGGACCGCGACTGGCCAGCGAGTGCGCGGCCGAGCAGGATGTCTTCTGGACCTACCACGACCCTCTGCACGACCCTCAGGCACGCCAGAATCGGGGGTTCGAGAAAGACAACCTGAAGCAGTTTGCGGCAGAGTTGGAATTGGACACCACGGCCTTCAACACCTGTCTGGACTCAGGGACATACAGCTCTTTCGTCGACGCTGACACAGCCATGGGCTTGTCGCTGGGGGTCAGGGGCGCGCCGGCCTTCATGATCAACGGCGAGTTGGTGGCGGGGGCACAGCCCTTTGAGGTATTTCGGCAGATCATCGAGGCGCAAATCGGAGCGGGTGAGGAGTGAAGATCGAAGTGCTTTGGGGTTGGGTGATACCGGGTGGCGTGGTGATCAGTTGCGAGAGTGACCGAACGGGGACCACAGCAGATCCCAGGCATGGGCCTCCACCTGGAGGGACACCCTGCTGGGGGTGGTCTCGCCAAGACTCGATTCGGCGAGGAGGAATATCTCGCCGGCGATGTTCATCCGCAGTCAGACGTTTGTGGTGGCAGGCGTAGGCGCCGACGTCTCGCCCCTATTCCCCGCGTGCTCTTCCGGCGGGATACGTGAACGCTTGGGGCGAAGCGGAGATGCGGATGAGGAAGGATTAAGCCCGTTGTGAGTCTATTGAAGGGCGATCACGGCTTGTTCCTGAAAGGGTCACTTGTTGCCAGGGGGAGCTGAGAGCCGTGGTTGCATCTTTGCAGGGCCGACAGTTCGCGATCAGAACCTGGCGGAAAGCGGACACCGGAGCAGGCTTGGGCTAGCGCATGAGGTCCCTAGCCAAAACCCTGCAAGGCGCATCGCCAGGAAGAACTCTGCGGTCAGGAAGGTACCTCATCAACTGCTCGAGGGGCTTGCGCGGGCTTCGCTACGCTATCAGTCTCATTGTCAATTGGGTACATCCGCCCGCCAACAGGGAATGTCCACGATTTGATGTTGGCCACCTTTCGAGTTGAAGGATCTAGGCCAACGATGATCATCACCGGGCACTTGGTCAGGTAGTGGGGAGCCTCAGAAATACCAAACAGGGACTCAATATCAACAGCGCTCGGTTTCGGATCTGCGACAAGATGAGAGTGCCATTCTCCGATGTATGCTCCGTGATCGCCCAACTCGGACTCTGCTCGCAGAAGCTCCGCCTGAACATGCTCAACATCCCGGGAAAAACCTCCTTCGGATGTCTGCGCCTTTGGTCCAGGGCCCGTCGCTCTCAACGCGATCGCATGTCGAGCCTCGTCGACAAATCCTATCAAGACTCCGCCAGTTTCGACGTCTGGGGACGACTCTGCAGTAGAAACAATGGTCTTGCGAACTTCCTCACTCATCATGAGCCCAACCACATCTGGCTCCTGGCAAGCAAGACAGCCAGATCGCGGTTCCAAGCGACCCAAGAAGGTACAGATCTCTCGATCCAAACGCGGATGCAAGTCCACAGCTGGTAGTCGGGACCAAATCCAGTGATTGGCCTCCGCTTCGCCCCCTTCAAGAATGTCCAGAGCCACCCTGGCTATCAGAGCAGCGACAAAGGACATATCTATTGCGCTTGCGGGAATGACTGGCCTTCCGCACTCATGCAAGAGGACATCATCCTCAGACTCGATCACATCAATCCAATCGCTCGGCACTTCCTTACCTTGGCCGTCACTTCGTGCATACTCCGACAAGCATTCTTTGCATGCGTCTCGTCCCGGTCTAACGAGGAATACACGGCCCATGCTCCCTCGGCGAAGGGCGCGGCCATAGACAACAGGTTTGCGATGGATTACAGCTACCCGATTTATGATTGATTCAACACTTTCGTCCGCTGTGGTGGAAATCGTAAGGTCGGCAGGGGCCAAGAACTTGGCGAGTCCATCCAGGGAATCGACCGCTGAGCCGCTGATCACATCTGCCTCGGAGAACCTCAGGTAAGGATTGATCTCCACCAGTCGACTCATGACTATCCGCGTCTTTGGGGCACCAAATTCATTCAAGGCTCCGACGTGACGCGCAACGTTCCCTGTCGCAAGATAATCGCAATCGCAGAGGCGAAATCTACCCACTCCCGCCTTAGCCAGCAACTCCGCTACGGTTGACCCGAGGGCTCCAAGGCCTATCAAGGCCACGACCTTGTTCTGAACAGCATTGGCAACTACGCCAGTATTCCGGAACCTAAGGTCGGCTGGACGAGCAGAATGAACGCGCACGCAGCCCACTGGCGATGCTTGGAATTCCATTCGTTTGACCGCATCGGTCTGAATCGGAACGGCGCCACTTCGCCTCCCGCGGGGCATCCAAAGCATTAACCATTCGACACCGCCGTGGCGGCCTGGGTATCGAAGCCCAAACAAGTGGCTGCCAGAGGTGCTGATTTCATGCCCTAGCATCGACAATACCATAGCCCAGGCATCTCCGTCAGGTGCGATTGGGGCCAGCTCTTGAAGTAGCCCTGCACCGTCATGGAATGGTCCAGGTTCCTTTGGAAGTGACCACCAGTATCCCTTCTCTACGATGCCAGGCGTGTCATCATTTCCATCGTCGATGTCAGCTATCCTTACGGGGCTCCATGCTTCGGCTTGAATCCAAGGATATATGCTTGACAGGTCCTCACGAGCATCAGACACCTTGATAACGTCGGTTTCCTCGGTTAACGCCGTGACGATCATGGGGCAGAGGCCTTCCAATCCTGAATCCATCAACCGGCGCAGGTCACGTACTATGAAGAATCGCCCATGTCCTTCAATGTCGGGCGAAAAAAAGGCGTCGCCCAGGAGCACATCCGTTGCGTACGCGAAGTGTGGTTCGAGTTCGCTTTCGGCAGAGTCGGGAGGCCAATGACCTGTGTGAAATCCAAGGAACCACTGCTCCGCGCGTTTCAGAGCGTCGATGCCACGTACAATATCACCACCGGGAATGGCCCGTGTCTCGCGCTGGAAAAGGCAGAGTGCACCATCAGGCATCTGATGACGCTGGTCAAACATGCGCACCTCGGCTGTGCGGTCGGACATGCGATCGTCCGCTACCTCCGGCAAAGAATGAAGTGGGGTGACGGTAGGTGGCCTGAAGGGGGTGCCTTCGGGGTACAGCATCCTCACTGGGTGCCTGACAGTGCCACCTGAGGGTCTAACCTTAACGTTCCCGTAATAGCAGAGACAGCCCTTCGACAGCGCAGATTCGTGGACCCAGAACTGCGGATAGTGAGTGCCCATGCTCCGTCGTTCCTCGACGTACCACTGCGGATGCAAGGTGATCCAAGAAATCCTCATTCCCATGAATCCCCCATGGGGCGACGGTCAACACGGGTGCTGACAAAGGATGTTGCCGCTCGGTCTTGTCCCTTGCCACCATCATCCTGCTTGTCTATGGGGTACGCATCCACCAGGTCACCATTATCCGATTGGATCGCATACTCTTCATCGCGGAAAATGTCGCAGATGAAGGAATGCCGCTTGTCGCCGGTATGCAGGACATTGTCTGCACCAACAGCGTCGACATACCGTTGGACGGCATCCTTGTGGGGATGGCCCCATTCACTTTCATCACCTCTGGGCGCTGAGATCACAACATACGTCGGTGAGATCCCTTCTAGTGCATCTAGATAGGGGTCATCGCTTTCATCGTAGTGGAAGAACGTCCGGGAACCGTGATGAGGTGCCTCAAGGACAACGGCTCCAAGCCTCTCGCTGTGATACTGGGTGATGTGCTTCTCCCACGCATCGCGGTCCGCGTCGCCGGTCACCATAATCCATTTCGACCCGATACCGAACTTGAGCACGGCACACTGCTCGTGGATTCGACGCTGACGCTCATCATCCGACTCGCCCGCAATCTCATCCACAACATACTCAGCGGGTGCCAGTACGTAGCACTCCGCTTCTCCGATTTCTGCTGGACTTCGGCTGCCCTGTAGCTCCACCTCTGACCCACCGGCATCTTTGACCTTGCCGATCACCTCCTGGAGCTTCTCGTAGGCGTCCATGTGCTTCTTGCCGGGCCTGTGCCCGGAATGCCATACCTCGCCTATTCCCACTGTTTCGGAAAGCTCCAGGACTCCCGAAAGATGATCCGTGTGGGGATGAGTGTTGACGAAGACACCGAGTCGGTTGCCCTCATCGTCAAGGAGGTCGGAGATTAGGCGGGGTACGTCGATTCCGTTGCGTTTCCCATCGAGGTTCACATCAACCAACAGTGTCCTATACGCATCACCGTCAGCGATGAGCACAATGGCGCTACTGCCTTGTCCGACGTGTAAGAAGACGACCCTTACAAGGATATCCGTGTCGGGTGGCCAGATTATGTCTCTCGCGATGTTTCTCATGTCTCACTCCTTTTCCACATGTTGCTCGTCTAGAATACGCTCAGCCGTGAGCAAGACTTCTCGAACGTAGTAACAGGCGCGCTGCTTGGTTCTGTGCCACACTAGGACAAACAGAAGTGCTATCAGGATCAACAAACCTGCCTTCTGGCCCCAGATCCAGGAGAGAGCCTGTCCCCAGACCATTGCCGCGATAAGCAAACCGGCAGCCAGGGCGAGTAGAGTCAGTAAGCCCCGATGATAGGCGTAGAGGCTGTTGAACTGAGAGACCCGTCCGACTTCCGCAGCGTGAGCCTTCTGCATGGCAAACAGAAACACGGAATGGTCCGAGGGATTACCCCCCATAGCTTCTCTCAAGACCGTCTTTGTGCGCGCGGCCGAGTCCTTGGGAAGGTATCCGGCCAATCCTCCCGCAAGGGCCTGATCAGAAGGCTTGCCACCCCATGTCCAATAGATTAGTGGCTCAATGTTGCTCGCAATGGCCTGGACGAGATGCCCCAGAAAGATGGCAAGCGCGATCAAGACAAGCACACTAAATGCCTCCGGAAATGCACCAGGAGAAACGAGTTCGGAAACTGCGGGGAAGCAGAAGTGGATCCACGCAAGCAGCAGTGTCCCCGGAATCATGATGCCCAGGAGATCGTAATACTCGAATCTTTCAATCATACTCTCACCCCTTTCGCGCGTCTTGTCTACAACAAGATTTCGCCCCCACGCCGGTTCGGCCCGCTTGGTTCTTGCATCGCTCTTCCATTCCGTCTCTTTGGATGAGTAGATTCAGTACAATATCCCAGCCTCGGAGCTGCTGCCAACGAGGTTGGCCCATCCAAATGTGGCGAAAACTGCGTGAATAATGCTAGAATCCTGTACAGAGTGGCTAAACACCGCAGCAGAGGACAATGCCTCCGACGGATCGCCTTCAGGCCTAGTATCGCATGCGAGGTCTACACCTACATACAAGTAGCTCGATGATTTCCCGTCGCAGTTAGAATGAGTGTCATTGAGGGGTGACGGATTTGGTGGTGATTCCTTGTATATAGATAGGGGCATTCAGAAAAGACCATCATGACTCAGCTGGAGTCCGAAGAGATTGCCTTCCAGGAAAAGGCACTGTGGCTCATTCGTAGAATCCTGTCGCCCGATGAGATGAAGGCAAAACAGGGCAGGAACGAACTGTGTCAGCTCTTATTGCCAGAAGCGTGCGAACTTGTGGAGCGATGGCTACGCGGTCAGGTTGGGCCGCTGAAAGCTTGGCTTGGGCACGATCGTGATCACTTGAGTCCTGTTGAATCAGAGGTCATGAGTGCGATCCTCGAAGGACTGTTCAAGGCCACGGATCCGCGCAATCTCATTAGCTACCGACCTGAGCGGCCATATAGGCCATGGGCTCTGACAGTTGTCAGAAACTCGGTCCTTAACGCACTACGGCGCGAGAGCCGTTGGGATACGGAGCAAGTACCATTGCACCAAGCCCCCGCGTTGGAGGCAGGGCCCGACACGGTGGAGTTGGTCGCTAGACAGGAAATGATCGAACTCACCAGGCGTATCTTCAAGGAAATGCCGCGCGATACGGTCAGGATTCTCATGAGGAAACAAGCGGGATTCACGTTCCGTGAACTAGCCGAGGAACTTGGCATCCATGAGGACAGTGTTGAGTCGCGCTACTATCGAGGTAAGCGCGACTTTGAAAGGCGCTTCCGTGAGCAATGGCAAGAGCTCGGGAGCACAATCACCGAAATGGGAGGGAAGCATGACGCCTTCTGAGAGCCTCTCTAGTGGCCAACAGGACACTGCCATGGAATCCCTTCTCAGCGAGATGCTCAACGCAAATGAGGTTCCACCCTATTGGGAGGATGCACTCGTTGCTTTGCTGTCCCGGATTCATGAACATGGGCATTCTTCTGAAGCACGACTAGCTGCGGAGATGTTGCGCGACCGCATTGCCCAGTCTATTCAGGCAGCAGAGCCTCTTGCTGGTGAACTCGGAAGAGAAGGTGCACGGAAGGCTCGTGAAATCGATTCGGCAATGGAACGTCTGGCGAGACAGAGGGAACATGAAGATGTCTCGCTTGGCCTCTCACCCCAAGAGAAGGCGACGTTGCGTGAACGGATTGAGGCTGGCGAGCCGATCCCCGTTCAGCAGCGCACGGACGTCCTTCTGCTATTCCTCAACCTAGCTAGCCAGATCTGGGGCTCAACACGGCTATTCAAACTACTCTTCCTGCTCGGCAAGGAGACTGAAGTGGGTCAATATGTACCGGATTACTATGGCTTTGCGGGCGGCAGGTTCGGTCCCTTTGAAAAGCGCATCTACCAAGATGTTGAAGGTCTGAAGCAGGTTGGTCTTGTGAAGGCCAGCATGCCGCCAAGAAGACGCGACGAACTGGAACCAGAGCTGGACGTGGAGCTGCTTTCTGGGTCAGTGGAAGCAGTGTACGAGCTCACCAGTCGGGGTCACATGTATGCACGGGCGCTGGCCAGGCACTTAGAGCTACAGAATCCGGCGCTGTTAGCAGAGGTGAGGGGCATTTGCGACAAATTCGGCCGTATCTCATTGGCGAAGCTCTTAGAGTACGTGTACAAGAAGTACCCCGAGTACACGGATCAGTCGGAGATCCGGGACGAAATCTTAGCAAACCAGGACGAGACGCGACTCGAGTACTAGCGAGAGGAGCTGACCGGACATTGGTGAAGCCGTTCGCAACAAAGAGTCAGGGGTTCCAGAAGGGCACTGCGCCCTGCTATTGTTCCAACAAGGATCCCTGCTCTGGGACTTTTCAGAGGTTGTCGTGATGCTGGATTCTGACGCACGTGGGCCGTTCATCTTCCTTCGGCTACAACTTGCGGAGAAGAAAGTGCTAGAAGCCGGAGCCAGTCTCGGTGTCTACCATGGCCTACACGTGAGTGCTCTACTGCCGAGTTCGGTTGATCGGCTCGTTCGCGACCTCGGGAAGCCCTTTGTCCTCGACCCGATGTCGTACCTGCTCGCACTACCAAGGCGTCGACTCTTGGATGAAACCCTAGAGAAGCTGAAGCCATCAATCAGAGCTCTCAGTGAGCGACATGCGCCTCGAGTCCGAGAGATTCTGACTCAAAGATCACTGGAGCCGTCGGACCTTATTGAACCACCAAGCCTCGTCCGGGAGATCGCTCAGAACGTACTCGACTACCAACGGACTCGTTTCCTTGGTCAGCCACGCCTCTTCAATGTCTATTACGACAGGTACGCCCTTTGGGACGACGAAGAGATGCCAGAGCCTGTTCCATCATCGATGGCGCCAGCTGTCGTGATCCCCCCGTACTTCTACTTCAAGCGCGCAGGTGATCCATGGTACGAACTTTCGCTTGAGTTCGCTGAGGAATCACTAGAGTTGAGGCAAGCTGGCGAATCTGTTTGGCCTGTGCTTCTGATGCCATCAAGATCTCTAGCCAACTCGGATGAGATAGCAAGCATCGTGGGGGACTATGGCTCAGGGAAATTCGACGGCGTCTTCATATGGATCAACAACTTCAGCGAAGAACGTGAGCATTCGGTCAAGAAACACGAAGGGCTAGTCTCACTCGTCAAGCAATTGGCGACGGCAGGAAAGCCAGTCTTCAAGCTCTTTGGTGGGTACTTTTCGGCTTTGCTGTATCCCTCGGGCTTGCTTGGTTTCTCCTGCGGCTTGGGTTATGGCTCATCGAAGAATGCCTTTGCCTATGGAAGGGGTGGAGGACCCTTTCAGCCAAACTACTACATCCCACGCCTTCATAGGGCTGTTCCTCTGAACACGGCAGAGGAGTTGTTACGTGCTTACCCATCACTCAGGTGCAGTTGCAAGATTTGCGTGCGAACTTTTGGAACGAATATGGATCGGTTTGGGCAAATGCGAAAGCATGGCCTTTGCCAAAGTCATTTCTTGAATGCTCGTCATCAGGAGTTGAAAAGGGTCTCCGAGCACAGGATGGAAGAACTGATGGCCGAGCTTGAAGACACTACTCCGGAGTTCTCTTCGAGTGATATGATAGACACTGGTCATCTGGAAGTCTGGAAGCGAGTTCTCAAGGAGCAACCAGCTGCCTAGATCTCCAGCCCCAGTTCGGCTTCAGCATACTCGGCGAGATCGTTTGAGTCAACTGTCCCCGATGCGGCAGAGAGGTCTGGGTCAAGTTCGACTACACATGATTGTCACAAGCTGGTCTTCTGCGCAGGGCCAACCCGAAAAGACCAGACTGTGGAGCTGTACTTTGCCATTTCGCACTCGCGCCTCAGGCATCTGGGTACTGACCTTGCCACGTCACACAGACGCGAGTTCGAGAGTATATGTAGGAAGCACACCCTCGGGCATTCGAGCGAGCGCACATCCTAAGGGCGGGGTCCACCCGGCGAACCACCCCGCTAAGTTGCTGTGCGCAGCACAACCACACTGGGGAGAAGCCGACTGGGCAGTACGTGCCGCAAGCACCTCCGGTCGCGTATGAAGGTTGCACGGCTGGCGACGATTCTCCTTGTGTGGTTGAGCAATGAGGTATCTGCAATGTCTGACTTTGCTGAGGAGTACTCCCGTCTGTTGAAGGGAGCGTTTGAGAGCGGTAGTCGCCGTGTGTCGCTGCCTAAGGAGCGAGCTGCATTGGAAGCTTTCCTAATGGATCCCAAGCAGCGGCGGCACTTCCTGTCTGGATGCCACCGGGGTTTCGAGAAGGTCCAGAACCGCATAGTCCGCCTGTTGCAGCAAATGGAGGACGATGCCACTGTGCCTTCACACGAAAAGAACTACAGAACAATGCTCTTGAGAAAGGTCATTGATGGCATAGCGATGCAGCAGCTCTCTTGGAAGACATGGTGGGTTCGCAGGCTAGCGTTACACGACGTAGCTCCTGCTACCCCTATGGATGTGATTCAGGAAGCCCTACAGGCCGCAAACGAACTGAACATGCAGAGCCGCCAAACGTTTGCACTTGTGGCTGACCTCTCCACGTTTATCCATGTTGCGGATCTTCTGCGTGTGGACTTTCGGGGTCCCGTGCCCACCGTCTCCCTGATCGAACTGAAATCGGGTCGCGTCAACGAGATGTTGATGACACAGCTTGAGAAGTACAACCCAAGAGAGGAGTCCCTTAAGCTGGTTGAGGGCGACTCAGGAATCCCCGAGAGGTACAAAGTTCAAGCAAGGCGCATGCTGCGCCAGAGGATTAGGGTCTCACAGATCCAGGAGATACTAGCCACAGACCAAGGAACGGACCCAGGACTCAAGCTGCCCATTAGGCTTACAGAGACCGAACTGGAAGAAGAGTCCTATGACCTCTTGTTGAACGATTTGTGTGCACAGGCCAAGGAAGACGGAGTCGCGGCAGGCTGCGTCGACAGATGCATCCACCTGGGAGTAGGGTTCTCTCGAGAACCAGAGGTAGCCAAGAGTCTCGCCATCGATGCTCTTCACTACGCCATTGTTAGACACTTGATGGAGCCACCGGGAGGGTTCAGCATAGTGCTTGAGGAGGTCAAGTCCGTGGTTCCAAAGAAGGAGTTGTTCAAGGTTATCGATCTGGTTCACAGCAACCTAGTCTCTGTGCCTTGCAGACCGCTTGTCCTGTGGGGGATAGAACGCGACAATCTGATGTCGCTTGTCACGGGGAAGCTATTCGCCGTAGCAGCATTAGATGTTTCTGGATTCCTTTGGCTAGGCCGTCAAGTTGGTCTTGATATCAGCTTGTCGACTCGAAGAGAGGCTAGTCAGACTGCTCAGGAACTAGGTTCGTCAAATGTGCCCACATGGGGTGGCCGAACGATCATAGTCTCTGAGGGCAAGCTTCTGTCGGGCTTCTTCTCTCGGTTCTTCAACGACCTCGCGCGACCCTTGCCTGTGCTCAAGGCGATGAACGACACTCTAGAGAACTGGCAACACTAGTGGGCCTTGTGCGGACAACCAGTTCAGTAACTGCATGCGTGCATCGGACAGAGTGTTCAGACGCTCTCAATCCCGTGGCTCGCAGCATACTGCCTACAACGTGAGTGAAAGTTGAGAGTTCTATGCTAGCGGACCCCGGGGGGCTACAATGCCGCTGGGGTGTCATCGTGTTCGGTGAACGAGGAATCGAAAGCGTGCCTCGGAAGCAGCCCGCTTGTTGTGCCTGCTACATAGTGCGGGTCGTTATGTGTCGAAGAGTGGAGGAGTCCCACACCTGCCTGCGTGCCACTTCAATCTGTGACTCTGATCGCCCGCAGCAGGGACTAGAAGGACACCACAAGCGGCTGGAATGTGCTCCCCTTTATAACGAACCGCCCCGGGGATTCGAACGCGCGCACAGCGGGGGCGCGCAAGCTGGAGTTGTCACAATAGGCGCTTCGCCCCCTTGAGTGCGACCGGGCCAGCCGGCGCGCCCCGTGTTCGGATCTTGGATGACCTGGATGCCGCTTGACTCAGTACGCGCTCAACTCATTGAACTGCTTCTCTACCTGGGCTCGCGCCCCAAGGGACAATTCCCCGACCAGGGTGGGGACGGAGACTTGAATGCGCTCGCGCCCGGCAGCAAGATCCCCCAGACTAGGCGCTTTCGACTCATCTGCTGATGACGACAATTTGGCAGTTGTCTTGTCACAGGTCGGGAAACTGCCCCTCCGGCAGGGATTCCGTTCCTGCTGTTCCTCCTGTGACTGCATGGAGAGTGACCTCCCACGTCGTCCATCGTACCTCTGTCTCAGAGGTAGTGGTTTCGAACGGAAAAGCATCCTCAAAGCGGAAGAAGCTAGCTTGCCTGGTGAACCGAGCAGACTCGGTATCCCAGTCCCGTCCGAGAGAGAAGTAGAGTCGGTAAGTGCCGTCCTGGATGCCGGTGATGGCGAATGTGTCGTTGCTCTGGACGGATACGGCGATCAGCGGGTTGCCGTCAGGGTAAGTGAGCACAGCCACTGCATCCAGATCTCGTCCGTTTTTGATGGTCAGTTCGCTGCGGCCGTTTCTGGCCCCGGCTTCCCGTATCACAGTCCCGGTTGGCAGTCGCCTTGGTGGTGCAGGTGGTGTGGGCGAGGGTATGGGGGTGGGAGATGCAGCAGACGTGTGAGTCGGCATGGGAGTAGGGGATGGAACTTGCGTGGGCGTGTGCGTCGGAGTTGTCGCCTGCGTAGGGGTGAGGGTGGGGGTCGGCGGAGGGGGCTCCGTGGGTGTAGGTGGCTCCACTTTTGGTGTGGGTTCAGAGTCGCCACCCGGGATACTCTCAACAGCGTCCCTTGTAGATATGGCCGCCACTGGCTCAGCCGTCACTATCACGTCTGGTGTCTCGGGCTGGCCACAGGCCGCGAGCGACACAATCAACCCCAGCGCGAACAGCAGGAGCTGTAGTTTGCTGCGTTTGATCAGCATTGCGAAGCTCCTTTCCAGATTCGTGCAAACGGATGGTCCAGTATATGGCGAAGTCTTCGCGTTGTCAAATGCCCGGCCGGCTGTCTGGGCGGCCGTCCACCCATCTCTTTCGATCGCTTTCAGTCTGGCGCTCAACGTTGGCGCAAGCACAGCACCCGTTCTAGTTCGATCTCATTATACCCACTCTGCACGCCGAAGCGTGCAGGTACTACGGCGTACTCTGTCTCACGCCATCATCGACTCACGCAGTCATCACCAAGCGCCCAAATACGCCGGCTTGATGGCGAGTCGCGACCCGGGGTCCGGACGGGCACAGAAGGGGAGGGCACTACCTACGATTGTCACA